>Ga0213869_10001318_pt1 | contig 18783 bp, 20 predicted proteins | sample PICome_10_FD_160083 | JGI IMG/M metagenome (GOLD analysis project Ga0213869, IMG submission 160083) | Coastal seawater microbial communities near Pivers Island, North Carolina, United States - PICO132 | ecosystem: Environmental > Aquatic > Marine > Coastal | place: USA: North Carolina...
TTATAATATTAAGAAGTGTAAGAAAAAGAGCAATGGAAGTTTAAAATGAAAAATAATTTTTTAAATATTAAAAACAGTGTTCATTCTAATAGAAGATGGGCATTAATAGCAGCATACAGTAGCTTAATTATTTTTGTAATATTTTTTTTGTTTCCTCCATATTATATGCTTATAACTTCCTTAAAGACTAATAAAGAAATAGCTGAAATGGGTTCTAATCCTTGGTTAATAGAACAGGGAATCACATTAAAACATTATATATACTTATTTACTGAGACTCCATTCCTTACTTTTTTTAAAAATACAATTATTGTTACCGTATGTGTAGTAATTATAACTATGATTATTAGTGTTTTGGCAGCTTATTCTTTATCTAGATTAAAGTTTTGGGGTTCAGGTGTTTTAGCGACGGGAATATTCCTAACCTATTTAGTTCCAGAAACATTATTATTTATACCTCTCTTTAAAATTGTGGGATGGTTAGGACTATTAAATAGTTATTGGGTTTTAGTATTAGTATATCCTACTTTAAGTGTGCCTTTTTGTACCTGGCTTATGATTGGCTATTTTTCTTCTATACCAAAAGAAATTGACGAAGCGGCTCTTATCGATGGAGCTAATCATATGCAAATGTTATGGAAAGTATTTATACCTGTTGCAATGCCAGGATTAATTGCAGCAACCATTTTTGCTTTTACGGTTTCCTGGGCTGGTTTTTTATATCCATTAGCATTTATATATAGTGAAAGTGAAATGGTATTAACAGTGGGTACTGTAACTACTTTAATTAAAGGAGATGTTTTTAATTGGGGGTCACTAATGTCGGGAGCATTACTAGCTGCAGCACCTCCTGTTATAATATATGCTTTCTTAATGGATTATTATATTGCTGGTCTAACTTCAGGTGCAACTAAAGGATAATATTATGGCGGAAGTATTAATAAAAAATTTACATAAAGTTTTTGATAGAACAGAAGTGGTTAGTGGAATTGACTTATCAATTAAAGATAAAGAATTTGTAATACTAGTTGGCCCATCGGGTTGCGGGAAAAGTACAGTGTTAAGAATGATTGCGGGCTTAGAAGATATTACGAAAGGAGAAATTTTTATAGAAAATAATAAAGTAAATGATATTCCTCCTAAAGATAGAGATATAGCAATGGTATTTCAAAGTTATGCTTTATATCCACATATGACAGTTTTTGAAAACATGTCTTTTGGTTTAAGGTTACGAAAATTTAGTAAAGAAGATATTAAAGTTAGAGTTGATGAAGCTGCTCAAGTTTTAGGTATAGCTGAATTGTTAGATAGGCGTCCAAAACAGTTATCGGGTGGACAAAGACAAAGAGTTGCTATGGGAAGAGCTATTGTAAGAAATCCTAAAGTATTTTTATTTGATGAGCCCCTTAGTAATTTAGATGCAAAAATGCGTGGACAAATGAGAATTGAAATTAAAAGAGTTCATCAGCATTTAAATACTACAACAGTATATGTAACACATGATCAAGTGGAAGCTATGACTTTAGCGGATAGAGTTGTTGTAATGAAAAATGGTAAAATTGAGCAGATAGGAACACCAGATGAAATCTATAATAACCCAACTACAGGTTTTGTAGCTGGTTTTATAGGTGCGCCTGCGATGAATTTTATTTCATGTAAATTAGAAAAAGGTTCAGAAGGGCTTTATATACAAATTACTGATGATATCGTTTTGACTATACCAGAAGAAAAGAAAGCAGCACTTTTTAATAATGTTAATAAAACTATTATTTTAGGAATTAGGCCTGAACATATTTCTGAAAATAAACAAAAACATTCTCTAAAAATTAATGCAAAACTTAATATAGTAGAACCACTAGGTATGGAAACTATGGTTTATTTTTCCATAAATAATTCTCAAGTTTGTGGAAAAGTTTTACCTAACCAATCTATTCAAAATGGTAAGACAATAACTTTGTATTTTGATAGTCTAAAATTCTACTTTATAGATCCGGAAACCGATTTAGTATTAAGCTGATTTATTTAGAAGGATAATGATATGATGCATATCTTAGAACTAATATACTTGCAGCTAGTAATAAAATTCCACCACAAACTATAATAATATTTACATATGCAATATTATGCCAGTCAAAAACTAGTTCTAGTAATAAACGAGTTAGGGCTGTTATTGCAACATATATCAAGAATCTTACAGGCATATGATTAGTTTGAAAATATATTCCTACTACTGCACCTAATTCTAAATATATAAATAATAATAAAATATCTTCAATAGATGCTGAACCTTTTCCCATCATACCTAAAAATTCAACAGAGGCAGCCCATACTATAGCTGCACCAATTAGAAATAAAGCAAAATAATGAAATGTTTTAACGAGTAATGTGCCAAAATTACCAGCAATTATTTCAATAAAATTTATTAATGGTTGTAAAAAATTTGTATTTTTATTTTCCATGATTTATCTCCAAAATATAATTTATCTACATGCAAAATATAGCAGAAAGAAATTATTTAGTACTTTTTTTTCTATCTTTAGCATCTAAAAATCTTTTTCTCAGTCTTAAGCTTAATGGAGTAACCTCTAGTAGTTCATCTTCATTAATATAAGCCATCATTTCTTCTAAAGACATTATTCTTGGTGGAACTAATACAACAGCCTCATCAGTTCCGGATGCTCTCATATTTGTTAGTTGTTTACCTTTTAGAACATTAATATCTAAATCATTATCACGTGAGTGTTCTCCCACAATCATACCTTTATAAACTGTTGTATTATGACTAACAAACATTGTGCCACGTTCTTGAAGTTTCCATATAGCAAATGCTACAGCTTTACCTTGATCTGTTGAAATTAAGGCGCCATACCTTCTTCCAGTAATATCTCCTTTATAAAGAGCATAAGAATGAAATAATCTATTAAGAACACCTGTTCCTCTTGTATCAGTTAGAAACTTACTTTGATATCCAATCAACCCTCTTGAAGGTGCGTAAAATGTTAAGCGGGTCTTACCTGCACCTGAAGCTCTCATATCTTGCATCTCAGATTTTCTTTTATTCATAGAATCTACAACGGTACTTACATATTCTTCATCTACATCAATTATTACTTCTTCAATAGGCTCAATAGTTTTATTATTTTCATCTAGCTTTAGAAGTACTTTAGGCCGTGAAACTGTTAATTCAAAGCCTTCTCTTCTCATAGTTTCTATTAATACACCTAATTGTAATTCTCCTCTTCCACCTATTTCAAATGCATCTTTAGTTTCGCTTTCAGCAAAAGTTATAGCAACATTTGTTTCATCTTCAGCTAATAATCTCGACCTAATTGCAGTAGAGGTAACTTTTTTTCCTTCTGTTCCAGCAAAAGGTGAATCGTTTACTGTTATAGTAACTGCCATAGTAGGTGGATCTATAGGAGTAGATTTCATTGGAGTATCTACTGAAGTTTCACATATTGTATCAGCAACAGAAGTTTTAGCTAATCCTGCAACACAAATAATATCTCCAGGGTTCACTTGGTCTACTGCAACTTTTTCTATACCTTCAAACTTAAGTAATTTAGTTAACCTACCACTCTCAATTTGTTCACCGTTTAGATTTATAGATTTTACGGTATCATTAACTTTTGCGGATCCTTGTTCCACTCTTCCTATTAAGCATCTTCCTAAATATGGATCAGATGCTAATAAAGTAACTAACATTGCAAATGGTAGGTCTTTATCTGTCTTAGGAGGCTCCACGTGTTTAATAATAAGATTCATTAATGGGTGAAGGTTTTCATGAGTATCTTTTAAATCTTCAACACACCAACCGTCTCTGCCTGAGGCATATAATACTGGAAAATCTAATTGAGCCTCATTTGCATCTAATGCAATAAATAAATCAAAAATCTCTTCTAAAACTTCATCGGGCCTTCCATCAGGCCTATCTGCTTTATTAATAATAACAATAGGGTTTAAGCCTTGAGCCAGAGCTTTACCTAAAACAAATTTTGTTTGTGGCATCGGGCCTTCTGCTGCATCTATTAATAAAATTACACCATCTGTCATACCCAAAACTCTTTCAACTTCTCCACCAAAGTCAGCATGCCCAGGTGTATCAATTATATTAATTCTAATATTTTCCCATGCAATAGAAGTTGGTTTTGCAAGAATAGTAATGCCACGCTCTTTTTCTAAATCTCCAGAATCCATTAACCTTTCGCTAACACTCTCATTTTCTCTAAACATTCCACTTTGTTTCATTATGGAATCTATTAATGTAGTTTTACCGTGATCAACGTGTGCAATAATTGCAATATTACGTAATTCTTGTGACATAAATCAATACTTTCATTAGGAATGTTATTTTTTATTTAACAGAACTTACTATTTGCCTTAGTTTTAGTAAGAATATTCGCGCAACATGTCATAATTTAAAGCCAAGTCAAGTAATAGTAAGTATTAGACAAAAATATTTTGAGAATATAAAAGTAACTAATAAGAGGATAGTCATTCATGTTTACTATATTAAGTATATTTTTTATTATATTATTTTCAAGTATAGATGCTAATGCACATTCTTTAGTTAATAGATCTTCAGGTTTTGGAAGTGGCTTTAGTCACCCAATGCTAGGGTTAGATCATTTTTTAGCAATGTTTGGAGTTGGCGTTTGGGGAGCTCAGATGGGTGGAAGACGAATATGGTCTCTTCCAATGAGTTTTCCCTTAATAATGTGTATCGGAGCATTAATAGCTATTTCTAAAGTTTATTCATTTGTTCTCGTAGAACAAATTATTGCTTTATCAGTGATAGTTTTAGGTTTTGTTATTTTTTTAAAATGGTCTCCTAATGAATTAATAGCTATTCTTATTATTTCTATTTTTGCTCTCTTTCATGGATATGCACATGGGTACGAATTACCAAAGGCAAATGATCCAATTAGTTTTATTATAGGTTTTGTATTGTCTACTGGTTTAATTCATCTATTTGGTGTTGGTATTGGTTATTTTTTTGATAAATTTGATAACAAAAATATTTGTAAAAGTATGGGTATTTTAATTGCTATATTTGGAATTATTTTTCTATTTAAAGCTTATAATTAATGTTCAAAAAATCACTGTTATTTATTATTATTTTTTTTCCTTGCCTTATAATAAGTAAATTATTCTATCTTACTGTGGCTGAATATGGTTTATTTGCGTCAGGTATGTATAACATATTTAATAATTATACACTACTTCTCTGCTTATTAGGGCTATCATTATTATTAGTAAATACTAAGAAGATTATTACTCATTTTTACTTTTTTATAACTTTTCTTTTTTTCTATATCCTGACATTAATATTTATAGACCTTATTTTAGAAATAATATTTTCAAATAATTTAGATCTATTATGGGGGTTTGATAAATTTCCCTTAGTTGTATTATATTTTTTATCTATATTTTTAGGCTTTATGTTATGGTTTAACCCTATAAATAATGCATTTAAGTTTTTATCTATTATTATTTTTAGTTCTATAATTTCATTTCATGTGGCATTAAAAGATATAGAATTATTTACAATAAAAAGTTTTATAAATTTTCCAGGAGGAAACCTACTTATTACTCTTTGGCTAAGTGTAACTTTAATAGTTGTACTTAAGATATTTAATACAAAATATATTCGAATTACTTCAAAAATTTATGGAAGCTGGATAATAGTAATTGGAATAATGTCAGCTGTATTCTCTTTAATATATTAATCTGGAACAGGGTCGTCTCCAGATTTACCCCATGGATGGCAACGTGATATTCTTTTAATAGTAATAAATAAAGCTTTAAGAATATTATGTTTTTTTATTGCTTCTATAGCATAGTTTGAACAGGTAGGGTTAAAGCGACAATGTGGGCCTAATAAAGGAGATATAGTATATTGATATAATTTAATAATATAAACAAATATAGTTTTCATTATCATTTATTTTATGGTGCTTTAGCTTCTTTAGCCAATGCGTCTGTAATAGTTTTTAAATCAAATGTTTCTGTATTATTAGAGCCTAACCTTCTTACTGAAAGTTGTTTTTTCTCAGCTTCTTGTTTACCAATAATTATTAAAACTGGTACTTTAGCATTACTATGCTCTCTTATTTTGTATCCAATTTTTTCATTTCTAATATCAATTTCTGTTCTAAGATTATGCTCTTTAAATATTTTTAATACTTCTTCAGCATAAGGGTTTGTATCTGTTGTTATAGTAGCTATAACTATTTGAGTAGGAGCTAGCCATAAAGGTAATCTACCAGAATAGTTTTCTATTAGAATTCCTATAAAACGTTCTATAGAACCAAATAAAGCTCTATGAAGCATAACTGGTGCATATTTTTGCCCATCTTCAGCAACAAAGTTTGCTGATAATCTATCAGGTAAATTCAAATCAACTTGTAGCGTTCCACACTGCCAGTCTCTGCCTATTGCATCCCTTAATACAAACTCAATTTTTGGACCATAAAAAGCTCCTTCTCCAGGATTATGAGTATAGGAAAGTCCTGTTGCTTCAATTGCTATTTTAAGAGCCTCTTCAGATTTGTCCCAAATAGCATCGCTTCCCACTCTTTTTTCAGGTCTATCAGAAAATTTTATATGAATATCTTCAAATCCAAAATCTTTGTATATACTTAATATTAAATTACAAACAGTTATGCACTCTTCTGTTATTTGGTCTTCTGTACAAAATATATGTGCGTCATCCTGTGTAAATCCTCTTACTCTCATCAATCCATGTAATGCACCAGATGGTTCATATCTATGTACTTTTCCAAATTCAGCAAGTCTTAGAGGTAAGTCCCTATAACTTTTTATACCTTGTTTATAAACTTGTACAGCACCTGGGCAACTCATCGGTTTCAGAGCATATATTCTATCTTCTTTTTCTGCAGTAGTGAACATGCTGTCGCCAAATTTCTCCCAATGACCAGATTTTTCCCAAAGAGACCTATCCATAATATCAGGTGTATTGATTTCTAAATAGTTAGCTGCTTCTTGTCTTTTTTTCATATAATTTATAAGAGTTTGAAAAAGTTGCCATCCTTTTGTATGCCAAAAAACAGAACCTGGTGACTCCTCTTGGAAATGAAAAAGATCCATTTCACGTCCAAGTTTTCTATGATCACGTTTTTCTGCTTCCTTAAGCATTTCTAAATGTTGATCTAGATCATCTTTATTTTTCCAAGCTGTTCCATAAATTCGTTGAAGCATCTCATTATTGGAGTCTCCCTTCCAATATGCGCCAGCTAGTTTGGTTAGTTTAAAAGCACCTATATGTTTCAAATTAGGTAAGTGAGGCCCATAACATAAATCTATAAAACCAGATTCTCCTTGTGTATAAATTTGAAAATTATCATCTTGTTCAGACTTATTGATTATATCTATTTTATAAGTTTCGTCTCTCTCGTTAAATAATTTAATAGCATCTTCTTTAGAATGAATAGTCTTATTAATAGCCGAACCATTTTTTATGATCTTATTCATTTCTCTTTCAATTTTAGGCAAATCTTCTGATGAAATTTGTTTTTCAAAAAAGACATCATAGTAAAATCCATTATCTATAGTAGGTCCTATAGCTAATTTAGCTAGAGGATATAAATTTTTAATGGCTTTAGCTAAAACTTGTGCTGTAAGAGTATGCCTCATAATTTCCAGGCCTTCGTCATTCTCTAAAGTAATTATTGAAATTGATGAATCAGAATTTATACTATCGCTTAAATCTTTTTGAACATTATCAACAGAAATTGCAATAGCTATCTTAGCTAAAGATTTTGCAATACTTTCTGCAATTTTATAGCCTGTTATGCCTTTTTCAAATTCTTTTGTTTTTCCATCAGGAAAAGTTATTGTGATTGCATCATTTATACTATTCATTTTTTCTCATCTTTAATTAAATTAATTTTGGCTCCGCCATATTGTTCCATCAGAAGTATCTTCAATTTCAATACCCATTTCTTTTAGCTTATCTCTGACTTTATCAGCTTCAGTAAAATTTTTATTATCTCTAGCTTCTTTTCTTTTATTTAACAATTCTTCAATTAAATTACTATCTATATTATTTTTAGTTGTTCCATACTTAAGCCATTTATTAGGACAATCTTGTAAAATACCCAGTATTTTTCCACACGCAAGTAATTGTCCTTTAAAAAAACTTTTTTCTTCTGATTTACATTTTGATAAGTTGTCAGCTAGGGAATTTATTTCATATATTGCTAAGGAAGAATTTAGGTCATCAGATAATGCTTTTATTACTTCTTCTGAAGGCTTAGCTTGCTTGTCTATATCAATATTAATATTATCTTTTAATACCCTATAAAGTCGATCAAGGTTTTTTTGAGCTTGTTCTATAATATCTGTATTCCAATTAAGCGGTTGCTTGTAATGGGATGAAAGTAGAGAAAGTCTCAAAGTTTCTCCTGGATATTGTTCTAATAAATCATTTACTAGGAATATGTTTCCTAGTGATTTAGACATTTTTTCACCATCCATAGTAACAAAGCCATTGTGAATCCAATACTTTGCATATTCTTGTGGATTTTTAAAGTCATGAGCAGCACAACTTTGTGCTATTTCGTTTTCATGATGCGGGAAAGTTAGATCCAAACCTCCTCCATGAATATCAAATGGTAAGCTTAAGGTTTTTTCTGCCATTGCAGAACATTCAATATGCCAGCCTGGTCTTCCTATGCCCCATGGAGAATCCCATCCTGGCTGTTCACTTGTACTTGGTTTCCAAAGAACAAAGTCGTTAGCATTTTTTTTATAATCAGCAACTTTTACTCTACTACCAGCTATTTGATCTTCTTTGTTTCTTCCAGATAATAATCCATAATTTTCATATGTTGTTACATCAAACAATACATGGTTATCTGCAATATACGCATTTTTTTTTATTATGAGTTCTTTTATCAAGGCAATCATTTCTTTAATATGTTCTGTTGCTCTAGGTTGAATATCTGGTTTTAATACACCCAGTTCTAACATGTTATCATTATAAATTTTTTCGTACTTGCCAGTTAGATCCTTTATGGGAACATTAGATTCTAATGAGACCTTAATAATTTTATCATCGATATCTGTTATATTGGAAACATAAGTTACTTTTGGATACGTATGTTTCATAAACCTGACTAACAAATCACAAACAACCGCCATTCTAGCATTACCTATATGAGCATAGTTATATACAGTTGGGCCGCAGGCATAAATTCTTATATGTTTTTCATCAATTGGAATAAATAACTCTTTTTTATTTCCTAATGAATTATGTAGTTTTATTACACTCATTTTAATAAAAACACCTCTTAATAATATGTATAATATTTTATACTATTTTATTTTTTAATTAATGAATATAATTTATTTTTTCTTAATTGTGCTAGTAAGGGAATAATTGGAAATCCTTGAATAGTTTCAGATTGTCCAGTTACCTTAGAAAATAAATGACATCCTAATGACTCATACTTATAAGAACCACAGCTATTTAAAGGTTTGTCTAATTCTAAATATCTAGTTATTTCAGAGTTATCAAGTTCGTGCATAGTTAATAGTGCTTCCTCCACATAAGACCAAACTAATTCATTTTTATAATACAGGCATATAGCACTTGTTTGTTTATGAGTTTTACCAGATAGATCAGTTAGTTGCTGGATTGCATTATCCATTGTTATTGGTTTACTATATATTTTATTATTTAGGCTGCATATTTGATCTGCCCCAATTATATATTCATTAGGGTTTTTTTGACTTATATTAGAAGCTTTTTCACATGCAAGAATTTTTGCTTCTTCTTGGATGCTTTTATTAAGTAATTTTTTTTTTAACTCGTCTTCATTTACATCAGATGTTTTTATAGAAAAAAGTAGGCCTGTATTTTTTAAAATCTCCGCTCTTATTTTAGAAGCAGATGCTAAAATTATAGGAACTGTTGGTGTTATAGATATTATTCCCATAATGTATTCCTAATTTTTGAATAATTAAGAAATTAATTATTTATTAAATTCATGAATTCAGACCTGGTTCTGTAGTCACTTCTGAAAACACCTAGCATTTGACTAGTAATAGTAGTTGCATTTGTTTTATGAATTCCTCTAGTAGTCATACACTGGTGTCCTGCATCCACTACTACAGCTACACCTTTAGGATCTAGTACCCTTTGAATAGAATTTGCTATTTGAGCAGTCATGGTTTCTTGAGTTTGTAGTCTTTTTCCATATACATCTACAATTCTAGCTAATTTACTTATTCCTACTACACGATTATTAGGTATATAAGCTAGGTGAGCTTTGCCCAATATTGGAACCATATGATGTTCACAATGAGATTCTAGACGGATATCTTTAATAATTATCATTTCATCATAACCGGCGACTTCTTCAAAAGTTTTATTTAAAATTTCATCTGGGTCCATATTGTAACCACTAAAAAATTCTTCATAAGCTTTGACTACTCTTTTTGGAGTTTCTAATAAGCCCTCTCTGGTTGGGTCATCTCCAGCCCACGCAAGCATTGTCTTGACGGCTTCCATAGCTTCTTCTCTTGTAGGTCTTACAGATTTTTCATTAATAGTTTTATCATTACTCATGGCTACTCCGGTTTATTTTAATAACTCTGCATATAATACATACATACATATATATATATAGTATAATTACTTTTCAAAGATTATTTCTTTTAATTTAGGACGATATTATGTAAGTATTAAATAATTAGTTTTTAATACACTATAATATAGTTAGATAGTAATAAATGAGTTTTAAAAAAAGAGTTTCTATAGAGCAAGTTGAAGAAGGTACAGATCTAGCCCCTAAGTTCGATGACAAAGGAGTAATACCCTGCATCACAATCCACGCTGAGACTAAAGAAGTTTTAATGTTTGCCTATATGAATGAAGAGGCTTTAAAATTAACCATTTCGTCAGGTTATGCTCATTATTGGTCAAGATCTAGAGAGAGTATATGGAAAAAAGGTGAAACTTCTGGAATGGTGCAAAAATTAGATAGAATGTTAATTGATGATGATCAAGATAGCTTGGTTATTGAAGTTTTTTTGACAGGACCTGACTTAGGTGGAAATGAAGCTTCTTGCCATGTTGGATATAGAAGTTGTTTTTATAGAGAAGTTTCTATAGGGGCAAAAAGTATTGCTGAGCCTTTAAAGTTTATAGAATCTGAAAAATCTTTTGACCCAGAGGAAGTTTATAAAAATCAACCTAATCCGACAAAATTATAGATGAGATTAGTAGCAAGACAGCTATAAAGTTTATCAAATTAATAATTTAAATTAATTTTCGGTTATTATAGTCTAGTTAGCCTATAATTAGATTATAAATTATAGTTAATAATCCCCATATCTACTTCATAATTTTCAATTAAAACGCTATTAAAAAAAACGCCATAATATGAGATTATGGCGTTTTGGGGAGTTTATAACTAATAAATTTGGGAGGAAAAAATTAGTTATAGTCTTAAACTTATTTATAAATTAGTGTCTTGATCTCCTTTTAGCTTTGCATATTTACTTCCTGTTGTTTCAATTTTCAAAAATGTTTGAACTATTTCAAGCTGTTCTATACTAAGAAAGCTATAAATAAGGGCTTTACTTTTTATAGCATTAATATTGCCGTCTTTTGCTAAATTACTAACTATTAGATAGCTGTTAATTAACGGGTCAAAAGCTTTTTCGCCAGTTGGTCCAGCAAGTGAACTAAATGAAAACATTGTAGTTAATAAAATAGTAACGAATAGTTTCTTCATAATGGTAACCTCCATAAAATTGTTTAATAAACAGATAATTCTGCTTACTATAATTTCATGCTAAGTTAAGAGGTCATACTTTTGGTTGCGCGTTCCTTCAGTTTTAAACTTACTTCCGACCTAATAAAGATAGGTTGAACGTTAATCGCTATCCTTGAGCACTCACTTTATTAAATTTCAAGTTTAGAAATTTAATAGTAACTTATGCATGCGTTCCTTCGACTTTCTCTTCAAGTCTACTTCCGTCTCTATAAAAAGAGATGAACGATTTCTATTTTATATATGCATAATTATTAACCGTCAATTAGTATTTTTTGCCTATTATTTAATCAATAATATAGTAAAAATATGTATGATTTAAGGCAAAAATTATGTTGGTGGCTATTAATAAGGCATAAAGTGCTTAAGAATTAAGTTTAAGTAAATTTTAAAGTGATTCGAATTATGGTTACTATTAACCCTAAAAAAGTATAAAAAGGTATGCCTGCTAAAAATAAATTATAAACTTTAAATGTATAAATATTCAAATGTTTAAAATAATTAATTACATAAGGTTAAATACTATTATTTTTTAATAATTATATTAAGGTTTTTCATATCTAACTAATAGTTAGTAATGTATTTTAATAAATGTTAATATTTTAGTAATTAAATATAAGAAAGTTAAATATGAAAAATTTATTCTTAAAATTAGTATTGGTTTTCTTTTTACTATTTCAATCTTCCGCCTATGCTGCAGAGACATTAGAAGCTTTTATAGTCAATTTATCAGAGATGAACTCTCAGGTAAAAGTTACCGATTTAATATGTAATAAAGTTCTTCATGATGATTTAATTGATGCAAAGTCAAATTTATCAATAAATCTCTGCAAAGGTGAAGATGGTTTAGGCCAGGTAGAACTATTTATTAAAATTGGATGCACCAAAAACAAAACTATAGTTAAGAAAAATATAACTGATGGTAAAAAAATCCCATTTTTACCTACTAAGTAATATATTACTTAGATTTATATCTATTGTTTTTTTTCCTTCAATCGGATTTTCTCATGGACTGAATGTAAGGTACGAATTACCTATTCCATTATATATGTATATTATTACTTCTGTTTTCATAATTGTTGTAACTATTTTTCTTTCAAAATATTTTATAAATAAATATATTAAATCAAGTAAAGAAATTTCTGAAAGACATAAATATAATAATAAATACTTAGGAGTTTTTAGTTTTCTTATATTAAATTCACTAATTTATATAGGTTATTATGGAAACCAAGGATCTTTAAATAATATAATTAATGTGTTTATTTGGGTATGGTTTTGGGTTGGTTTTGCCTATTTATCAATAATTAGTGGAAGGCTATGGCCTAAAATAAACCCTTGGTTTTTCTTGTTTTCTTCAATAATAAAAAACTTATACAAATTTAAATGGATTAAAAGGGTAAAAAGGCATTCCATAAAAGAAGTAAGTTTATTAGGTATATTTTTATTAATAATATTTCTTTGGTTTGCAATAGTTTTTCCTGGTAGGGAAGTACCTAAAAATTTATCTTTTTTTTTAGTTATCTACTCATTAATTACTTTTATCGGTATGTTAATATATGGAAGAGTTCGTTGGTTTAATCATGCTGAAATTTTTTCAATATATTTTGGAATGTTGGGAAGGTTAGGAATATTTAAGCCATATAATAATTTTAATAAATCTAATTTTAGAATACCTTTTTCAGGAATTTTAATGGGAAAAGGAAATATATATTCAGCTATATTTATTATTATTGCTGTATCAAGTATTAGTTTTGATGGGTTATTAGAAACAAACTTTTGGAATAATTTAAAATTATTTATAATATCAATCTCATTTTTAATACCTATATTTAAATTGCTAGTATCTGTATTTGGTGACCTTCACATTATACTTGATACATTAGGGATTATTTTTACGCCTATGCTTTTGTTCATTTTGTTTTCTTTAAGTTGCGCTAAAGGGTTAAAGTATTTTAAGCAAAATTATAATATAAAGACTCTTATTATAATTTTTGCACCTTCATTGATACCTATAGCCGCTGCTTACCATGTAGCGCATTATTTTTCATTTTTATTAATTGCAGGTCAACTAGCTTTTCCATTAATATCTGACCCATTAAATTTAGGTTGGGATTTATTTAATACAGCAAATTATAAAATAAACCCATTTATAATTAATGCTAAAATAGGATGGAGTGTAATTTTATTTAGTGTCATAATTGGACATGTAGCTTCAATAATTATTTCGCAAAAAATTGCTTATACATTAGTAGTAAATAAAAAAAATGCTATTAAGGCACATTTTCCCTTATCTATTTTTATGATTTTGTATACGGTATTTAGTTTATGGATATTATCTGAGCCAATTATTCATTGAATATCTTAATCTAATAAACCATTATTTATGTGACCTGCGGGATTGTACCATTCGGGTAGTAATGTGATTGAATTAGGTACTTTGCCATCTTTTTTAAATGTATCAATAGAATCTATGACTTGTAATTTATTTAAATCAATAACTGATATGGAGCCATCATTGATTCCAGGTATATTTAATAAGCCATTTTGGACATAAGCAAGACCTTCATCTTTTGTTATAGCAACATGATGAGAACCACCTCCTGTTTTTAGACTTTTAATTAAAATAGGATTCATTTTATCTTTAGAGATGTCAAAAATATGAATCTTTCCTGGGTCAGCAGAAGTTATATATGCTCTGGTGTTCTCATTATTATAATATATTTCAAGAGGCATAAGAGACTTATCATTTTTTCTAAAATCGAAAACTTCTTTCGTTATAAAAGATTTTATATTCTTATCCCATTTTAGTGCCCATAAACTATTTTCCATCATTGTGGTTGCATATGCAATAGGTGGGTTTGTTTTTGGAATAAAGACTACCTCTACTGGCGCATTTAATGTTCCTCTTGATATTATTATACTCTCTAAATGCTTTCCTGTAGATGCTTCAACAACTTCAATAGTTTTGCCTGCACCACTCATATCTGGTGCCACACAATTTGCAATAAGCAATCTATCAATATCTTCATTTAAAGTTATGCCATGAGGATAAGAATTAGGAATATTAATGATTTTTACTATTGTATCATTTTCAGCATCACCTTCAATAATATTTGATGAACCCATACAAGTTAACCACCACCTCTTATTGTTATTAGAAAAAATGATATTTTCTTGTACTTTACACATAGGTACTGATATTTCTTTTAGTCTCCAAACCTTATCTTTAAGGTTTATGTAATATAAATTATCTCCTTCTAGTGCAGTAATATATGCTTTAGTTAAGTCTTGATTATAAAAAATATGATGTAGAACTAAGCTTGGGTCTATTGGAATATTAGATAATATTTTTCCATAGTCTTCACTATTCTTATCGAGCTCTATAATTGCTATACCTTCTTCTCTTCCTTTAACTTTGGATAGAGATAAACTATCAAGAGATTCTGGTGCCTTAGTTTCCCAATTTAAAATTGCAAGACGTTCTGCATTAGCTAATTTTTGTGCTAAAATTATCAATAATAAGTTAAAAATAAATATCTTTATTATAATTTTCATTAGGATGCCTATTTACATACTAAATTAGTCTCTATTAAATAAAAATAAATAGCAACATTCTTCAGCAGTGATTATAAAAATTTATTTATGTTTTAATTTGATATCTTTTTCAATATCTTCATGTTACCAACTACAATAGGGAGGTAAGTAATTACCTCCCTTAAATTATTTTATTTAGAAATGTGTCCGTCAATAGTCTTTGCGGCGCTATCAAGAAATTTCTTGAATGCATTTCCTGTTTTGATTTCTATGTTTTTAGGCTTAAGTTCTTCTGGAAGTTTACGTTCTAAATGTACTTGTAGCATTCCATTTTGCATTCCTGCTCCTGTTACTTCTACATATTCCGCAAGCCTGAAGGTTCTCCTAAATGGACGATTTGCAATACCACGGTGCACATATTGGGAATTTTCCTCGCCCTTATTTCCTGTAATAGTTAATATTCCATTTTCCAGACTTATTGAAAGGTTTTTCTCATCAAAACCTGCAACAGCTAATTCAATAGTATAATTATCTTTACCATTTGAGTGAATATTATATGGCGGATAGTTATCAGTTACTTCATTCATTTTAACCATACTATCAAAAATATTTTCTAAATGATCAAATCCTATAGAATGACGATAAAAAGGTGTTAAATCAAATGTATTCATTTTATTTGCCCTCCTCTGAGCGACTAATATTGAAAGTCCTAATATTGGCACTTTCTATTAATAAATATCTAATATAAATTAGATAACTAAAGATGATCCAATAGGCATCATCTATCAATATATGGTGATTATTATTAGTTTTTACAAGAGTAGAAAATACTATTTATGTTTTAATTTGATATCTTTTTCAACATCTTCATGGTCACCAACTACAATATGGTGCTTGCTTTTAATAACCCATTTTTCTAAAAGAGGAATTATTAAAAGAGGAATTATGCCTCCAAAAGCAATTCCATAAACAGCTGATCTAAGATGAGGGTCTATTAAAGATGCGCAAATATCTGCAATAATATGTGATAATGCTGCTCCTATTATTCCTGCAATATAACCATTAGAAATGATTTTAAATAGTCTGTTTATACTCCAGCCACTGTAATAACCTAAAAGCATAATAGAGGAGTGAACAAAACCAAATGCCAAGCCTTTTAAGTGTGCATTTTCATTAAATAGCCATATTTCTAGCAAATGTTCCAAATTTATTACCTTATAATAATGATATAGTATGTTGTAAATTATTTTAATGTGAGTGTATATATATAGTTATGAAAGAAGCTTTACAAGGACTTAAATTAATAGACTTAACGAGAGTTAGGTCTGGACCATCTGCTGTTAGGCAGTTTGCTGACTGGGGTGCTGATGTAATTAAAATAGAGCCTCCTGATAGTATAGATGGTAGCCAAGATTTAGGTGGAAGAAGAGAAGGTTCAGATTTTCAAAACTTACATAGAAATAAAAGAAGTATAACTCTTAATTTAAAAAGTAAAGAAGGTATAAATATACTAAAAAAGTTAATTATTAACTCTGATATATTGGTTGAAAACTTTCGTCCTAAAGTAAAAAAAAGACTTGGTATTGATTACGAAACTTTAGAAAAAATAAATCCTCGTTTGATATATGCTAGTATTTCTGGTTTTGGACAAAGTGGACCGTACGCAGATCTTCCTGGGTATGATCAAGTAGCGCAAGGGATGGGTGGTTTAATGTCTGTAACTGGATTTAAGGATAAAGGGCCATTACGAGTCGGGATTCCAGTTGCAGATTTAAGCGCAGGTTTGCATTGTGCATTAGGGATATTAACTGCTTTATACGAGCGCGAAAGATCAGGAAGAGGTCAATATGTTAGTGCTTCTTTGCTGGAGTCTCAAGTGGCTATGCTAGACTTCCAAGCGTCTCGCTACCTAGTATCTAGTGAAATTGCCGGACAAACAGGAAATAATCATCCTACAATGACTCCTATGGGAACATATAATACTGCAGATGGATTTATTAATATAGCTTCGACTGGTGAGGCTATGTGGAGACGTCTATGTAATGTATTAGATATTAGAGAGTCTTTAGATGATAAAGATTTTGAAGATGATATAGCTCGAACTAAAAATAGAGAAAAGCTTACAGATATTATTAATAAGGCTTTATTTAAAAATACTAAAGAAGAATGGATAAAAAAATTAAATGAGGTAAGTATACCTTGTGGACCAATTAACAATATTAAAGAAGTTTTTGAAGACCCTCAGGTAGTGCACTCAAAAATAGCTAAAACAGTTGTACATCCAAAATTAGGAAAAATACAATTAGTTGGTCAGGCTATGAATCTCAGCAGAACGCCTAGTAAAATTAAAACGGCAGCGCCCAATAAAGGCGAACATACAAATATAATTTTAAATGAGCTTGGATATAGTAAAGAAAAAATTAAAAAATTTAAAATGGAGAAAATAATATGAGTAGTCAGATTCTAGTTGGAAGTATTCAGTCATATATAGAAAAAAACGTAGGTTATATTGTTTTAGATAATCCATCTAAATTAAATGCAATATCATTTTCTATGTGGGAAAAAATTGGATCTACTTTAGAAGAATATAAAAATAATAAAGAAATTAGATGTGTTGTTCTGACAGGCGAGGGAGACAAAGCTTTTTCAGCAGGAGCAGATATATCAGAATTTAATGATAATAGATCACTAAAAGAAGCTGTTTTACTTTATGATAATGTTTCAAAAAAAACGCTTGAAATTTTGCAGGATTTTTCCAAACCTACGATCGCAATTATTAATGGTTATTGTATCGGAGGAGGATTAGCAACAGCACTTTCTTGCGATGTTCGTCTAGCATCTGAAAAAAGTACATTTGCTATTCCTGCGGCTAAATTAGGATTAGCTTATGATTATTTAGGAATAAAAAGATTGAGAGATATATTGGGGCCGTCTCGCACTAAGTATATTTTTTTTACTGCGAGACAATTTTCTTCAGCTGAAGCAATTCAAATGGGCATTATAGAGGAAATTTTTAAGGAAAAAGATTTTAAAGAAGGTGTTATGAAAGTATTAGATACAATAATAAGTAATGCTCCTTTAACAATTGCCTCTGCAAAGTTAGCCATTGATGCAGATTTAAATGATAAAAATTTATTTGAAAAATGTAAGGAATTTGAAGCAATTTGTTTTGCAAGTAAGGATTATGAAGAGGGCCGTTTAGCTTTTTCAGAGAAAAGAAAACCTATTTTTAAGGGGCATTAAAAAATACACTTACTACTTTGTTTAAGGTTGTTGTGTTTAGTATAATTTATGCTATTAAAAAATATAAATTATACGTTTAATAGGAGATAATTATGAGCAAATTAATTTTAGTACGACATGGCCAGAGCACCTGGAATCTTGAAAACCGTTTTACGGGTTGGTATGATGTTGAATTGTCTCAAAATGGATTATTGGAGGC
>Ga0213869_10001321_pt1 | contig 18739 bp, 40 predicted proteins | sample PICome_10_FD_160083 | JGI IMG/M metagenome (GOLD analysis project Ga0213869, IMG submission 160083) | Coastal seawater microbial communities near Pivers Island, North Carolina, United States - PICO132 | ecosystem: Environmental > Aquatic > Marine > Coastal | place: USA: North Carolina...
AGAGAAGTGGTGTTGCCTATCTTGAATATCTTGCCGAGTGCCTGAAAAAAGGTAAACTAGAAGTGAAATGGAATATTAGTTAATGAAAGGAAATAATATGAAATACAAATTAAATAATTTAGAAGTTACAGATGTTGAAGTCGATGGTCTTGATATGAAAGACTATCCAGACTTTGTTATGGCATATATCGAGTCTGCAAAGTTTGTCTGTAATGGTAAAGAACTGAATGATGCTCAGTTAGAACAACTTCAAGAAGAGAATGCTGATTTGTTCTATGAAGACCTTTATGACAAGTGTTGTGATATTGCCGAAATTAATTACGGATAATTGAAAATAATACTTGACATTTGTTATAATAACAGGTATAATAGCCATATAAGATAAAGAAAGGAATTTATTATTATGATTAAAAATTTGAATATACCAGAAACTTGTGGGTGGTTGGGAATGATTCTCATCCACGGAGCAACTGCTCCGACATCAATCTCTGTTCTAATGGGATGGTCAACTAACTTGCCACCATTGAACTTCATACTATTAGTATGGTTTGGATTGTTCTTGTTCCTAGTGAGGGCAATATATGCTAAAGATACTTTGTACATTGTATCTAATGCTATTGGATTTGCATTAAATAGTCTTTTATTGACTTTAATTGCATTTAATTAAAAAAAACACTTGACATTTGTTGTTAAAACAAGTATACTGTAAGTATAGAGTGAAAAGAGAGGATTTATTATGAATAAAAATGTTGAACAAATTGTGGGTGAAGTGACTGACTTCCTTGCATATGTAGAGAGTTTCTACGGTAATGTGCCTGATGCGATTTATCCTATTGGTGCTACACCAGAGATGATTCTTGCCGCAACGAAAGAATGTTGGAAAAAGTTTGGTATTGAGAACTTTGCTGCAGATAGTTTGGACAGAGAACGTGTCCGTGATATTATGATTGAAAATTTTGGATTGGAGTGGAAATAATGGGATTACATATTGACGTATTAAAGAATGGTAAGTACGACTGTACAAACGGTGGAGTTACTTCTGGTGATATTAAAGGTCTTTGTATTGAAAACGTAGATGGGCCGTTTAATCCAAGTGACGATTATCCTGCCGCACAGTTGGTTTCAAGGAATATTATGGGTAGAACAATCGTTCACATCGTTCCTACTGCTGAGATTGAAAAGAAGTCTTGGACTATGATGGGTGGACACTACGGTGCAACATCTGATTCAAGGTTCAGTGAAAAGGTTGAAGAAATGATGGGTACACCATTCTATGGTGCGCTTGCAATTCACGATAGGGTTGAGTAAAAAACACTTGACAAATCTATTGACATAGTATAGAATATGCTATGTAGAGTCAGAAAAGAGAGGAAATATTATGGAACAGAAATTAGTTGACTATATCAATGCCCAACGTAAAGAGGCAGAGGAATTCTCCAAACAGCCTGGTTGTTGGATGGGTTCTATGGTAGAACCTACTAATACAGAGTATTGGAACGACAGAGTTCCCTCTGGTACTCTTGCTGAGTTTAATCGTATTGAACTTGAGGAGTCTGCTTATTACTGTGTTGCTGATGCATACAGTAAGAGTTATGCCCGTTCACTTGATTTTGCATCTATGACAGATGAAGAGTTGGATGCTGAAATCGAAGATGCTTGTGATACGATGAAACGAGAACAAGAGTGGGAAAAACAAATGGAAAAGGATGCGATTGAGGAAGAACTAAAACTTGCTGATTCGCTGGGAATTGATGTTCCTACCCTTCAACGATGGTTACAGCAGGAGGCCGCATAATGATTAGAGAAAAACAAATTCGTGAAACCATCATCGACTTAACAGGCCCATCTGGAAATGCATTTTCTTTGATGGCAGAAGCTACAAACCTTGCTAAACAATTGGGGTTGAATGGTAAAGAAATTGTTGATGAGATGACTACAGGCGATTATGAAAACCTCATCACAGTGTTTGATAAATACTTTGGCGACTACGTTATATTGGAGCGATAAATGACACCTTTTGAACAGGCATTCCTTGCCACTTCATGTCTTGCTGTTTTCTTTTACTTTGGTAAACACCTTGGTAAGAAAGAAAAGGTTGAAGATATTGTTGAACATACTTTTGATATGCTTGAAAAGAACAACATGATTAAAGTAAAAAAAGATAAAAAAACTGGCGAAAAAGAGATAATACCTCTTGACAAACTCATATAGATGTGATACTATATACTTGAAAGTGAGAGATTGACTATGATTTACAAAAACATCGGTGCGGCAATCAAGGCCGCCAAAGAAATGTGTGTTGCGTTGGAGGCCAACGTAAATATCACCGAGTGCAAAGAGGGATACGAACTCTTTGGAACTGGAAAATTCGTTATGACAATTAAGGAGTAGGATTATGAAAAAAACTATTATGACATTAGGTATGGTACTTGCATCATCATCAGCGTTTGCTGGAACTGTGCAAGACGTAAACAAAACTGTTATTCAACAGATGCCTTATCAAGTAGAGGTTTGTAGTCAACAACATTATAGTGGTGACAAAACTGGTGATACCCTAAGTGGTGCTATCATTGGTGGTATTATCGGACACCAGATTGGTAATGGTAAAGACCGTAAGAACAACCGTAATATTGGTGCAGTACTTGGTGGAATAGTTGGACACAATAATTCAACTGCCACTGGTGGTTCTCGTCAAGTGTGTAATGTTGAAACACGATACAACGAAAGTCGTGTAGAGGTTTACTCACACAGTATCGTTACATTCATGCACAATGGGCGACAGTATTCTGTACGTTTCCAAAAGTAAGAGGTTATTATGAGTGAAGTGTATAAATACTCTACCTATGAAGAAATACCATTTTCAGTAGAGTCCTATATAATAACAGTGGCAGATGTGAAAGCATTAGAACAAGTGCCACTAGAAGATATCAACTCATTCTTGAATGGTCTTGAAGAGTTTGATAAAAGTCTGCCTCCAGCAAACATCGAACAGATGTTGCAAGAGATGGACGCCAGTTGAGCAAATCTGTCCGTAGCTCAGTTGGATTAGAGCAACAGCCTTCTAAGCTGTGGGTCGCAGGTTCGAGTCCTGCCGGACAGGCCAAACTTAACTTTGATAGAAGGATATAATGAAGTATAAGAAAAAAAGTGAAAAACCATTAGGTGGCACTACTGTAATGGTTCGCAATGGCGATGTGAATGGTGCAATGAGAGTATTGAAGAAACGTCTTATTAGAGATGGATTTTTTCAAGAACTACGAGAAAGAAGTTATTATGAATCTCGTGGTACAAAAAGACGTAAGGAAAAAGCTGCAGCGACTAGACGATATAAACGTAAGATGCTGAAGCGAATGGATGAACTAGGTTATTAAAGAGGTGACAACATGGCACGGGCCGTTAAAATTGAGAGTGATAAGACCCTTCCTAAAAAGCGTAAGATTCGTAAACCAATGACTGCTGAACAGAAGAAAGCAGCAGGGGAACGACTTGCACTTGCACGAGAAAAACGTGCGAAAGAAAACCCACCAGAATATAAGTCAATCCACCCAGATGTTCTAGCAAAAGGTGACGAACATCCTTGGAGTCACATTAATGTGAAGAAGTGGATTAAGACACAAAAAGAATTATTGACAATCGCACGAAGCGATGTACGCCGTAAGATAAAAGGTGCAGAGGCACAAGTCTCTAGTATCTCTGGTTACATTCGTCACTTGGAATTATACTTACGGTCTGGAACATATATTGATATGTTTTGGGGTGAACATCAACAGAACAGATGCAAGACAGTTTGTTTAGTTATGGCGTATCACCCAGACGGCACACCAAAAAGAAATGTTGGAACATGGTATCCAGACATTAAAGAAACTTGGACAAGGGAAATGGAAGATGAACGATAATAGCCCAAAAAATAATGTGGTGCAATTTCCTTTAAGAAGTGCTCCTGATGCAAATATCAAAGTTGATAATAAAGCATTGGTTATGCATGATGACTTGAAGTTTGCTGAACACTTGACTGAAGGTCTAGTAGTAAACTTGATTCATAATCTTGGCGAAAATGGAATTGATACAAAAGACCCTGAGTTCATTCGTGATATTGGGTTTACAATCGAATTAGTAAAATCAATAATCTATAGAGGTTTAGATATGGGACATCCTATGCAACATCTTATTGGAATGTTTGTAACTACTGATGAAGATGAAGAGGATGGTGTATATACTACCTTTGATATTGACGCTCTCGCAGAGTTTGTTGGTATGGATGATGAGGATTTAGATAAAGATTGCTAAAATCTCTTGACATTTGGGTAATTATAGACTAATATATAATAATATGAAATATAAGGTGAAAAACTATGATATTGGTTGATATGAACCAAGTGACTATCAGTAATCTAATGATGCAGATAGGCTCTAAACAACAGAATGATGTTGATGAAAACTTAGTTCGACATATGGTCTTAAATTCTATTCGGATGTACCGTTCTAGATTTCAAGGCGAATATGGAGAACTTGTACTTTGTTATGACAGCAAGAAGTATTGGAGAAGAGATTACTTCCCCAACTACAAATCTAATCGAAAGAAGGATAGAGAAAATTCTGGACTCGATTGGAACACCATCTTTGAAACTTTGAATAATATTAGAGATGAAATCAAAACACACTTTCCATATAAGGTTCTAGAGGTAGAAGGTGCAGAGGCAGATGATTGCATTGCAGCAGTCGTACAGCACATTGCCGTGACACCATCTGAATATGAGAAGGTGCTTATCTTGTCTGGTGATAAGGACTTCATTCAGTTGCAAAAACACAACTTTGTGAAACAATATTCACCTGTGTTGAAGAAGTTTGTTAAGGACATTAATCCAGACATATATATTAGGGAACACATTCTGAAAGGCGATAGAAGTGATGGAGTGCCAAACTTCTTATCATCTGATGATACCTTTGTGAATGAGTTGCGACAGAAACCTTTGACTAAAAAGAAACTGGCAGTTTGGATTGACCTTGCTCCAGAAGATTATTGTACTGAGGATATGCTTCGTAACTATCAACGTAACAGAACCTTAATTGATTTGGAGTACATACCAAGTGACTTGAAGGAAAGGATTTTGGAAGAATACAAAAATCCCCCAAAAGGCGAACGGTCAAAACTACTAAATTATTTTATAAATAAAAGATTGAAAAATCTTATGAATGACATTGGAGACTTTTAATATGGTACAAAATACATATACCCCACTTCTATCTGAAGTATTAGATAAAGTGCATAAAGCAAAAACTAAAGATAAGAAGGTTGATATCCTACAAGAGTTTGATACTGAACCTCTACGAATGGTTATTAAATCATCATTCGACCCTAACATTGAATGGGAGATGCCATCTGGTGCAGTACCATATCAAGCAAATGAAGCGCCAGTTGGTACAGAACATAATGTACTGAGGAGAGAGTGTAAGAAACTCTATCGTTTTATTAAAGGTGGTGACCCAGCGTTACCTCGTGCAAAGAAAGAGACTCTGTTTATTCAGATGCTCGAAGGATTACACAAATCTGAAGCAGAACTTATTGTCAATGCAAAAGACAAGAAACTGCATCAAGTGTATAAGGGACTGTCCACGGCAGTTGTAAAAGAAGCGTTCGATTGGAACGATGACTTTCAAAGGAATAACTAAATGAAAGAAAATTATCAACATTGTTTGGAGATGATTCTCCATCACGAAGGTGGTTATGTAAATCACCCTAAAGACCCTGGCGGCGAGACAAACCTCGGCGTCACGAAAAGAGTTTATGAAGACTTTGGTGGTGAGAAGGATATGAAAGACCTTTTAGTTGAGGACGTTGCTCCTATCTATGAAAAGAACTATTGGGGCAGAATGAAATGTGATGACATTCCATCTGGACTAGACTTGTGTGTTTTTGACTTTGGCGTCAATGCAGGCACAGGACGAAGTGCAAAATATCTACAAAGAATGATTGGTACAACCGCTGACGGTGGTATCGGCCCAAATACTCTAAGAGCGCTTGCTAACTTTGTAGAGAATGAAGGATTGAAATATGCAATTGAAACCTTTCAGGCAAACCGTCAAGAGTATTATGAAAAACTAAAAACATTTGAAACATTCGGTAGAGGATGGACTCGTAGAGTTCAAGAAACTACAAAAGAAGCTTTGGAAATGTGTTGACAAATCAGTACCTTTAGGGTATTATAAGAATAATGGTGGTGGGACAACCTCTCTCTCTCAAATCTCTCTCAAGATGTCCTGCCACCATTAACTAGGCGGATGTAGTATAAAAGTATTACAATCGGTTTCCAACCAATAGAAGGTGGTGCATTACCATCCATCCGCTCCAAATTAATTTATAAACCCTTGATTTTCAAGGGTTTTTTTAAGCAGAAAGTTCTTGACATTTGTTATAAGAACAGGTATAATGGCAACATAAGATAGAGAAAGGAATCATTAATGAACTATATTGAAATCGTTGGTGGTAACAAATTTCAAAAACATACTGCTGAAAAAGTAGTTAATGAGATGATTAATGCAATGATGCCTAGAATGAGGACATTGTTTATTACAGTCAATATTAAAAAATTGACAGATGATGCTGTTGGTTGGTGTATGATGGAAGATACGAATCGTGACTTTACGATTGATGTACACAACAAATTGACACTGAAAGATTTCGTTACTACTATTTGTCACGAGATGGTTCATGTAAAACAGTTTGCAAGAAAAGAAACTTGTGGTTATGGTGTGAAATGGAAGGGTAAAAAGATTGCCCCCAAAACTCCATACTATGATTTGCCTTGGGAAAAGGAAGCATATAAGATGCAAGACAGACTTGCCCAGTTAGTTTGGGATGCAGATGTTTTATAAAAAAAGTGAAAAAAAAGTAAAAAAGTTCTTGACTTGTTGTTATAACTAGTATATACTGTAAGTATAGAGTGAAAAGAGAGGTTTTATTATGAAGTTTGAAAAATGGTTAGATACGTTGGTTAATGAAAAGGGTTTGGATTTAGACCACACATTTGAGTACAACGGCCCTGTCTACGGTATGAACATGATTCCCTTAGAAGCAGTTGTTGAACAAATCAAGGCGTTTCATCCCCAGACCCAAGAGATGACAAAAAAGAGGTTGGTTGAGATTGATTTTAAGAACGGTGATGTAATGCATTTCTTTGGTTACATTGCACAAAAAATGGCGTTATAGGAGAATATATTATGGAACAAGTTGCAGTTATACACACAGCATTTGAGGACACACCGTCTACAGTTGCTTTCGTGGATGTACCAGAAGGTGCGTTGTCAGAGAAATTAGAGTACGCTTATAGATGGACTCAAAACATCTTTGACAGTTGGTCACTAAAGATGCCTGAAGATGGTAACGATGCAGTTACCGTTATGGGTGATATCTCTGGTGGTATAGGTTTAAGGTCTACTTCAGTAGGTGACCAGATTTTGGTTGGTACTGAAAAGTATGTAGTCGCTGGATTTGGATTTGAAACATTAGATGGAAAGGAAGTAAAATAATGGGTAAAGTGAAAGATATGATGATGGATGTAGAAGATTTTGTTTATGACTTCTACACTCCAGAAGGTGAAATGACCGAATCACCAAAGGTAATTATTGAAAAGGCAATCGAGAAGTTTGGTTGGTCATTTGGTAGTTATGCAAGTGAGGTTATTGAAGAGGCCCAAGGAGAAATGGGTGCCTCTTGGGATTGGGAAAAATCTGTTTCTCAGAACTTAGTTGGTTTTGAGATTTCGGATGAAGTACCTTATTAGTATGACATTAGTTATAACACTGTTCAGTGGATGCAGTGCGATTGAAACATCTACACAAATATATCAACTGTGCAAATATCAAGACAAATGCCCAGTTGAGGTTTTGGGAGATTGGATAAATGGTAAGTAAATTTGTTTTAGGAACAGCAGTAATTGGAGTTGCTTTGTCTGGTTGTAATTATGCAGTAGCAAGTGATTGTGACTATACAAAGAATGTGAACACTCAGTGGACACAAGAAATTCAGAAAACTGAGAACATTGAACGTAATGTTTTTCCTTATGTAGAAGACACTCGTAAGTGTGTTATGACTATGGATGTAACCGTAGATGGGGCAATCTACCCTGCTGAGGGGTCTTATGTGTTTGGGCCTGACATGACTGAGAACGCTGCTTGTGAAAACGCCACAGTCAACGCTAAGAAGTCCATCATTAGTCAGGTATCACCAGAGGTTCTATCTGCAAATACTGATATGGTTTGTAAGTCTGAAGAAACGATTGTAGTTGCAGAGGCGCCTGTGGTAAACAGTGTTCCTACTGAAACAGTTGTGGTACAGAATAGTCAACCGATTGTTACAGAGAGAATTATTTCTGGAAAAGTTATTGACACATACCCATCTGATGTGGTATATTATAATAACAATAGTAATTGGGGTGGCAGTATCGTGTCAGGAACTAGTAACGTAATTCGTGGAATATTCGGTTCAGTTGGAATCGGTGGAGTACATACCGAAGTTCTAGAGAGTGGTAACATACACGTTCAGTTGCGAAAGAAGGGTGCTTGTTATGCTACCTTTGACGGTAATGCTGGAAAGATTTGTTACTAATGATGAAATTTATTATAGGAATTGTGTGTGGTATTGTTCTAATAACATACTACCCACAAATAGGGTCAGTACTAGGAGATGTATTCATAGATACTGGCATTCGTGATGACTTAGTGAACTTGTTGAAAGGGGTTTAATAATGAATAAAGTCGTAATCGTTGGAGCGTGTCTGGCACTAGGTGCTTGTAGTTCTAACAAAACAGTGGAAGTACTAAATAACGTGCCTCCTAATTCTATCGTAGACACACAAACGTATGTCTATAAATCAAAAGCAGTTACAGAACAAATTGAGGTTATGCCTGATTGGTTCAAGAAGATGCCGGAAAGCGAAACTGCAATCTATTCTACAGGGACAGCAGCAACATCAGATTTGCAGTTATCGATTGACCTTGCAGTATTGAATGCAAAGACCACACTCGCAGATAGAATCAATGGTCGTGTTCGCTCTCAAACCAAGACTTTCGTTGCAAAGATTGGTAATGAAGAAATCGGTAGTTCAGTCCTATCAGAAGTTGAAAAGGCAACAAAGAACATCATTGCAGATGTAGATGTTGCTGGATACAAAGTTTCTGAAACAGAGATTGTTTCTAATGGGCCAAAGTATCGTGCATACGTTCTGTTGGAGTATTCAGATAAAGAGGCGAATAAGATTATTCTTAATCGACTCCGTAAAGACAGAATGCTCTTGTCGAAGATTCGTTCTACAAAGGCGTGGGAAGAACTAGACAGTTCTGTTACAGAACAGAAGGATAATGATGCAATCGAATCAGAAAACAACTTGAAGGTACTTAGTCAATAATGTTGCAAGAACTAATAGTTTCGTTAATGGTATCAATCTCACCAGCAGAGGCGGCCGCAATAGATAAATCTATCGCTGGTCATCTTGCTGATGAATCCTATTGTCTCGCAGAGAATGTATATCACGAGGCACGAAACCAACCTAAAGTGGGACAGATGGCAGTTATGTCTGTTACACTTAATCGTGTGAATGACCCACGATATCCTAATACGATATGTGGAGTAACTAAACAGGGCCCAACTAGACCTAGTTGGAAAGATGAAACGGTTATGATTCCTATCAAACATAAATGCCAGTTCAGTTGGTACTGTGATGGTAAATCTGACCGTATTAACGATATGGAAACATTTAATTCCATTTATCTCTTTACAACAGGACTAGTTGATGGTACAATGATACTTAAAGATGTCACAGAAGGTGCAACACATTATCATGCTGATTATGTATTACCAGATTGGGCAAAAACTAAGACTAAAACAATTGAGATAGAAGACCATATCTTTTATCGTTGGGAGATTGCAGAATGAACATATTCTATCTAAACTACAACCCAAAGACTTGTGCCCAGATGCACAATGACAGTCATTGTAGTAAGATGATTATTGAGTACGCTCAATTGATGTCTACTGCACATCGTTATCTTGACGGTGAGTTCTACTACGGCAAGACTGCGGCAGGACGTAAAATACAGCGATGGAGAATGAACAGTGACCTTGAACATATTCTGTACAAGGCATCTCATGTCAAACATCCTAGTGGTATTTGGGTACGATATTCAAAAGAGAACTATCGTTGGTTGTATGAGATGTGGACTGAACTGAATAATGAATTCATGCATCGGTACAACAAAGATGTACCACACGAAAGTTATCGTAAACTGCATGAGGCTCTAAAAGAACCACCAATGCATATGTATGAACGTGGATTTGTTGAACCATATCAAGCGATGCCTGATGATGTAAAAAGTGAGAGTTCTTTAGTCGCCTATAGAGAATACTATATAAAGTATAAACAACATTTGGCAAAGTGGACAAATAGACAGGAGCCCTATTGGTATGCTGCATAAGATAAGTGAATTTTGTGATAAGATAGATAGTATAAAAGATATGTCTGATATACTTAGAATTATGAAATACGAAAAACCTAAAGCAAATGATGCTGATATTAACGAACTTATTGCAACAATCCAATTAGACTGTCTACTAATTGCTAAAGATAAATCAAAATACGATAAGGAATAGTATGCCAACATTTACGTTTAAGAACCATAACACTGGTGAAGTATGGGATGAATTTTTCACTAGTAACGACATGAAGTATGAGTGGTTGGAGAAAAATAAAAATATCTCACAACTTCCTAGTACGTTTGCTATATCTGGTGGAACTGGAGATAGAATTAAAAATGATGCCGGTTGGAGTGAAGTTCTATCTAAGGCCGCAGAAGGTAATCCAGGCACACCAATGGCAGAACGGTATGGTAAAGCGTCTGCTAAAGAAATTAAAACACGACAAGTAGTTCAGAAACACTTGGCAAAACAGAATAAGGGGAAATAGTATGGCAAAAGCGAAAGATATCCGTATCGATAATATGGTAACGGTTAGTCCTGTAACTGACAATCAAAAGATTGCATTCAAAGACTATAAAGAGGGAAAGAACCTTTTCCTTTATGGTGCTGCTGGAACAGGTAAAACCTTTATTACTTTGTATATGGCATTGCAAGAAGCACTAAGAAACGAAACAAAATATGATACAGTGTATATTGTTCGTAGTGCAGTTCCTACTCGTGAGATTGGTTTCTTGCCAGGCGATGAAGAAGATAAGACAGCGTTGTTCCAAGTACCTTACCAGAATATGGTAAAGTTCATGTTTGAACAACCTAATGAACAAGCATTTAGTATGTTGTATGACAGACTAAAGAACCAAGGTTCTATGATGTTCCTTACTACCTCGTTCCTTAGAGGCATTACACTAGACAATGCAATCATTATTGTAGATGAAGCACAGAACTTGACATTCCACGAATTGGATACAATCATTACTCGTGTAGGTATGGATTCAAAGATTATGTTTTGTGGGGATTTCTTCCAGAGTGATTTGCAAACAAATAGAGATAAAGAAGGTATCAAAAAGTTTATGACAATCCTTAACGGTATGAAGTCATTCTCAAATATTGAATTTACACTTGGCGACATTGTTCGCTCTGGTATGGTTAAAGAATACCTTATCAGTAAAATTAAGGCAGAAGAAAATGGGTAAGAAAAAATCAAGAAGCACTCAAACTTCAAAGGGTGAAAGAAGAAGTCTCGCAAGGGATATTGTGAAAGCAACTCGTAGAGACTATATGCAAAGCAGTGAGAGAGGTCAAAATCAACTTTCTGCATTTCTAAAGGGTAAGAATGTTGTGTTAACTATTCCCAACCCTAACAAGAACGAAACGAACAAGAGAATGATTCGTGTTCCAGCCGCAGATGTGTGGCGTAGAGGTAATTTCAAAAAGTCTTGACATTAGACTGATTTTACTGTATTATATTATTAACAATTAAAAGTGAGTATACTATGACATTCGTACATAATCCAATTGATATCCCAGAGGTATCTACAAAAAACATTAACCGTAAGCGTTTCTATAACACGCCTACAGGTTTCTATCCATCCATTACAACCGTATTGGGTGTTCGTAAAGAGAAAAAAGAAGGACTTGCAAAGTGGCGTGAACGAGTTGGTAATGATGTTGCTAACCATATCATGCGAACTGCTGCTGGTCGTGGAACTGCTGTTCACCATATGTGTGAAGACTTCCTCAATAACAAAGAGGTTATCAAAGAAGACCAAAAGTTCCTACCTTGGTGTTTGTTCTCACAACTAAAACCAACTCTAGAAAAATCAATAAATAATATATATGCTCAAGAGTGTGGATTATGGAGTGAGAAGTATCGTGTTGCTGGTCGTGTAGACTGTATTGCAGAATGGAATGGTGTTCCATCCATTATTGACTTTAAGACTTCTCGTTCAGAACGTAAAGATGATTATAACTTTGAGTATTATATGCAAGCATCTGCTTATGCAGAGATGTTTGAAGAAAGAACTGGAATTGAGATTAATCAAATCGTTATTCTAGTCGTTACAGAAGATGGACTTGTCCAAGAGTTCGTAAGAGAAAAGCATGATTATCTAGAGCCTCTCATCGAAACTATTGATATGTTCACGGAACAATGGGAAAAAGAAAATGAAGAAGCTTCTAATAGTCCAGATGTTGTTGGGGTGCCTGTTTAGTACAGTAGTATTTGCAGAACCAAAAGATTTGGAAAAGGAAAATCCACCAACTAAACAAGTTTTTCAATCGATGAAACCAGTAACTTGCACTAGTGATTCTTACGATGTAGTAAAGAAAAACTTTGCAGATTCACATGGTGAAGTTGGGTTGATGAGATATTATGGTGATGAAAAAACTGGTGTAGAAATTATTGGTAATACCAATACTGGCAGTATCACTATATTAGAATATCTGCCAACAAATAAATGGACTTGTTTTATTTCAATGGGTAAGGGATTAGAGATAAACAGTCTAATCTTTGAACAAACAAAAAAAGGTATTGAAACTAATTATTTGATTGTGAAATCTCTTGACAATGAAACACCCCTGTGGTATAAATAATATACAGTTTGTTGATACAATCTGAAAGCTAGACAGGACGGCGGGGCAGTACCGCCCGCCTCCACCATAATTACTTGGAGAATATGATGATAGAAAGAATTATAAGTTGGTTAGAAGAGAAGTTCACACCAAAACCAACTATTGCATATTTATCTGGAATTCGTAAATCAAGTAATTATGATGGGGGCGAAATAGGTTCGACTGATGGTAATAGGAAAGAGTAGAACTGTGGTATGGTCGCCTGATAGACCAATGAAGTAAACGCAAACGATAATGACTTTGCATTAGCAGCCTAGGTTGCTTAGGGTTTCGGTAGGTTTCCTCGTAACAGAATAACCTACCACGTTCATCCTCAGTAGAGGACGGAAGTATGCTATAATGCAGAAGGAACGCACTCAACTGTAAAAAGGAGAGTGATATGGAACTTTGGCAATTGTGGGTATATCGAAGACTGATATTAGAACACAAACGCAATAAACTTCTCAAACTGCTGTGGTTGAAACGATAAATTATGGAGTTAGTATGTACAGAGTGACAGGATATTTTAGAGAACAAAAGGTAGTCAGATACTTCAGTGATGTATATGACGCTATTGATTTCAAAGATATTGTTGATGCAAACTATCCTCTGAAAGTGACGTTTGAAAAAGGAGTATATCCAGTGAGAAGTTTTATTGTAGACAGTTGGAATGCTGTTATGAATTCGGAGTACAATCCACTTAGTGTGATTCCACACACTGGTACTAGACATATGATTATGCAAGTACTGGCGTGGATGTGGGTGATTGTATTCACAGTAGTTACAGGTACATGGGCATGGGTTGGTATTAATATCGTTGCCCATACTCTATTACTTGGTGCTATTGTGATTACTGTTGCAACATTTGAAACTGCTAAACGTAAACCAGAATATTTTGGTGGATTTGGTAGAGCACAAGGTGGTGAACACGAATAGTGTGGCGACTTAATACGCTCGTGTGGGGTCACGGTTAACCCCACAATCACACAACATAACACAACACACAAGGAGAAAAGTTATGAGTAATAAAAACCCTTTTGAACTACGGTTCGATGTTCTAAGAATGGCAAAGGAAATGATGGATACGCAACACGAAGTTGCGAACAACAAATTCTGGTCAATGATAGAACAGTACAAAGACCAAGGTAAGGATATACAAGAAGTGTATGCAAAGTATACACCAGAGATGTATAAACCTTCCGAAGTCATGGTAAAGGCAGAAGAACTCTACAAGTTTATAACTAAGAGAGACTAATGCCTACTTGCACCCAGCACTTATACACTGGCTCTGCTTTATAAGGTGGGGGGAAGAATATTCCTTTCGCTTCCCCTCACCACTTTATTGAATAACATGGAGATATTATGAACTTAGAAGAATTTGCAGTGATGACGCCAAAGAAATTCGCCATCAAGATTGAAGAATTAGTAAAACTTGGTAATGGACAGACAAGTTATATGGATGCAATATTAGATTATTGTGAGAAAAATCAAATGGAGCCGGATGCAGTCGCACCCTTAATCTCCAAACCACTCAAGGAAAAGATAGAGGCAGATGCAAGAGAATTAAATTTCTTGCCAAGAGTTGCAACCCTACCAATCTAAGGAATATTCCAATGGAAGGATGGACTGCATATCAGATGTATCTAGGTCTGAAACTTCATTTCAACACAGATTACGATTACAAAAAGTACAGTGGTAAAACCTCTGCTTCTAAGGGGTCATTCCTTAAACGTAAGGATAGATACTTTTTTGCTCGTGTCGCTAGAAAGTATGGAGATAAGACAGAACATTATTATATCGCTAATTTTGTAAAGTCGCCAAAAGGATGGTTGGGTGATTTTAGTGAAGAGAATTATATAGATTGGTCAAAATACAAACAGTCATTGACCTATAACTTTATGACTGACATGAGTGTTTTATTTGCACAAGTTGAAGATTTCGATTCAATTTTCTCTTTACAAAAGGGTCAACATCCTGTATTATTAAAGAACTTCCTTGCAAAGAGGATTAGTTTAGAAACGATGGTAATCCTTGATGGATTGCTGAACTATGTAGGAAAATGGGATAAGGAATTACACGATGATTTAATATGGCCAGATAGTAGACGTTTAATCGTCAAATACGGTGCATTTTTGACTTATGATATTCATAAATGTAGGAATCAACTTTTGAGGACAATAAAGGAAACTTTCTAATGTCTGATGAAATAATTAGGGAAAGAGATTTCTATCGTGCAAAACTTTCAGAACTTGTTGCACGAAATAAAACTCTAGAGTTTGACAACGCTGAATTGGTAAAGCGTGACCAAGATGTCTCAAAGAGACTGAATGAAATGTCATCTCGTGGTAACAATACTTACCGCCCTCGCCCACGAAGGGCACATTAAAGACCAGAACCTCGGCACGTTTGAAAACTGCCCATTTGAAATTTGTAACAAAGGTGGAAAAGAATATGGTAGAAAATAAGGAAGTAAATAAAATGCTTACATCAGCAAGACTAATTAGTTATTCACAACCACCAGAAGGAGAGTTGTATGTCGGTAAAGATGTCCAAGAACTTATATCTTATTGCGCCCGTGTCTCCAATCCGGCCAATCAAGAAGCACACAAAACGTCCGAAAAACTTATCAAATACCTTGTTAAAAACAAGCACTGGTCGCCGCTTGAAATGGCTAGCGCTTGCATAGAGATTGAGACTACTCGTGATATTGCACACCAAATTGTACGTCACAGAAGTTTTGCTTTCCAAGAGTTTAGTCAACGATATGCAGAACCATCTGCTATGGGTGATGCATTTACAACTCGTGAAGCAAGACTACAGGACACAACCAATAGACAGAACTCTATTGAGATTGAGAATGACCCAACTATTCAAATGGATGCAAAGACAGTTGAACTCATTACAGACTGGCAACGTAGACAACACGGAGTTATCAATCAAGCAAAAGATGCTTATGATTGGGCGATAAAGAATGGTATTGCAAAAGAACAAGCAAGAGTTGTTCTACCAGAAGGATTGACTAAAACAAGGTTGTACATGAATGGGACATTACGTTCTTGGGTACATTATATTGAATTGCGTTCTGCAAATGGAACGCAGAAAGAGCATATGGATGTTGCAAAGAAATGTGCAATTGAAATTGCTAAAATCTTCCCACTAATGGAGAAATTATAATGACTTTTTATTTAACCCACCAAGAAGACGATGACGGCCCAGAATCGTATCATACTCAAAGAGTAGAGTTTACTGTTGCTGATGATGCAGATATTAGTGAACTATGTGATTCATTTGAACACTTTCTAAAAGCAAATGGATATCAGTTTGATGGACATATTGGTATCATTCCTAAAAAAGAATGGTTCAATAGTTGGAAACCAGAAGATGATGCTACCTCTGGACACTACAGAGTAAAGTTCAATTGGAATACTGACCTTGGGTAGAGTATTTGTATTAGGTAACGGAGAATCAAGACTAGGAATGGACTTGATTGGTCTGAAGTCTCAGGGGAAAATGTATGGTTGTAATGCTTTGTATCGCAACTTTACACCTGATGTACTTGTATGTGTAGACGGTGCTATGCAACACGAAGTATATGCTTCTGGATATGCACTAGACCATAAATGTTATTTTCGTACATGGGATAAACTACCAGAAGAAGCATATCTTATGCTGGTAGACCAAACTGTATTTGATGATGAAGGGTTTACAATACAGAACCAAAAACTTGGTAGGAAACAATTTGTACTGAATGGTACAGACCCCAATCAGATGAGACAGTTATTTGAATATTATATGGACAAAGGCACTGATAAAGTAACTGTTGATGAATTGTTATCAAAACATCACAGATGGATTACTTGGACAGAAGAGAATGACGAAGTACATATCATTCCAGAGAATTATGGTGGTTGGAGTGCAGGGCCAATTGCTGTGAGGATGGCACTAGAAGATGAAAATCCAGATGAAGTATATCTGATTGGATTCGACTTGGGTAGTCCGAATGAGTTGATTAATAATGTTTACAAGGGTACAGATAACTATCTGTCTAATGATGCTGCTGTGACACCCTCAGTTAACTGGATTTCTCAACACCTAAATAACTTTACAGATTATCCTGATACGAAATTCTATAAGGTTAATACTGCCCCACTAGGAACAGATGCGACTTGTCAATTCGTGAAAGAGTGGGAACACTGCGAAAACCTCCAATATATAGAGAAAAATTCTTTGCAATTATCTCTTGACTTTGGGTGGATGATGTAGTATTATATAACTTACATGATGAATAATGTGAAATACTTAAACATACATAAACATACGGAGAAAAAAATATGTCTATTTCAACACTAAGAAACCAGAACAGTCTGGATAAACTACTCGCACAAGTACAGCAAGATGAGAAACCATCAGGCGGTGATAAGAAGTCCTATGTGGATGACCGTCTATGGAAACCTGTCGTGGATAAAGGTGGCAACGGTTACGCAGTAATTCGCTTCCTGCCTGCTCCAGAGGGTGACTCTGAGATGCCGTGGGTGAGAGTATGGAATCATGCATTCCAAGGCCCAACTGGTCAATGGTTTATTGAAAACTCTTTGACTACTATTAACCAGACCTGTCCTATCAGTGAGATGAACTCTCAATTGTGGAACTCTGGTGTAGAGTCTGATAAGGAGATTGCAAGGAAACAGAAACGTAAGTTGCAATATTATGCTAATATCTACGTTGTAGAAGATGCTGCGAACCCAGAGAATAACGGTAAAGTTATGCTCTATAAGTTCGGTAAGAAAATCTTTGATAAGTTGATGGAAGCAATGCAACCTGAGTTTCCTGATGACCCTCAAATCAATCCATTTGATATGTGGGAAGGTGCAAACTTCAAATTGAAGATTCGTAAAGTAGATGGTTACTGGAACTATGATAAGTCAGAATTTGACTCTAAGTCACAGTTAAAGTCTACTGACGATGAACTAGAGGCAATCTATAAGAAGACCCATTCTTTGAATGACTTCATTGCACCTAGTAACTTCAAGTCTTATGATGAGTTGAAAACTAGGTTGGATGCTGTACTGTCTGGTACAGTTGCAACTAAAACTGCCGCTGCGATGGCAGAAGAGGATGAAGTTCCTTTTACACCATCATTCAAAACTGAGGCACCTGCCCCTATGGCAAGTGTTGATGCTGAAGAGGACGATGCAATGTCGTACTTTGAAAAGTTGGCAAATGAATAAGGTATACTAGTAGTAATATCCTTGGTGTGTAGTAAGTCTTTTACAGTCGCAACACCACACTAAATAGACTAGGTAGTAAAGTAAGACGAATGGGGGCAGAAGAGATTCTGCTCCCATTTCTACGTTCTGGTATTATAATTGCATGACAATATATTGACAAATATGTGCGTCAAATTGTTATGGGTGTCAAATATTTGAATGAATTAAAAGTCTTATAAATATTGTCGTAGTATATAAGAGGGAGTATTACATTGGAAAAAATTATAATGGCGCTGGGCATTTTATTCTTAACGACCACTGGCGCCTTTGCTCAAACAGTTGTTGAAACAACAACTAAAAGTAATTCAGATGTTACAACATCAGGGAAAACAATAGTTATTTCCCCACCACCTTCTGCTATTTCACCATCTGTAAATTCGTCATCATCTGACTT
>Ga0213869_10001323_pt1 | contig 18720 bp, 30 predicted proteins | sample PICome_10_FD_160083 | JGI IMG/M metagenome (GOLD analysis project Ga0213869, IMG submission 160083) | Coastal seawater microbial communities near Pivers Island, North Carolina, United States - PICO132 | ecosystem: Environmental > Aquatic > Marine > Coastal | place: USA: North Carolina...
AGTCACACATTATGATTTTAAAGGAAACGTAGAGTTTTATGATGGTCCTGCAAAACATGAAGTAGGAACTCCCAATATGGCAGGCATATTAGGACTTGGTAGAGCCGCAGAGTGGATGAATTATTTAGGGTATGAAAATTTTAAAAAGCATTTTACTGACATAGACTTTGCTATGAGTGACACAGACATTTTTAAGATAAAAGGACTAAATTTAATTTACCCAAACTATAGACAAAATGGTAGATATGTATATACATTTAATTGCGATGGTTACCATCCAAGTGATGTAAGTGCATTTTTAGGTTTGCAAAATGTAGCAGTTAGAGTTGGTAAACTTTGTGCTCATCCTATAGTAAATAAAGTAAGTGGTGGTAAAGGAGTTATACGAGTGAGCCCAGGAATTTACACATCAAAACAAGATATAGAAAAATTATCAGAATCATTATGCAAAGCGATAGCGAAATTAGTATAGAAGAACAGGTAAGGCGTAATCTTAAACGTGTTGTTGATCCTGAAATAGGAATCAATATAGTTGATCTAGGACTAATATACAATATAGACGTAAACGAAGAGAACGATGTACAAGTATTAATGACCTTGACTGCACCTAATTGTCCTTTTGGTGAAATGATAATGATGGAAACAGAGTTTGCATGTAGAAGTGTTCAAGATACAAAATTAGTAAAAGTAAATTTAACATTTGATCCACCATGGAATCCTGACATACATGTTTCAGACGAAGCCAAATACCAGATGGGACTTTTATAAACAGTTATAAATAGTGGCATAATATATTAGACGGAGATAAAATGGCAATTGACTTATTTGTACCAAATGTTACATTTAAAACTAGAGTTGAAGTTGACGAGGCACCAGGCTTTAAATGGCATGATTTAACCTCAGAAGAAATTTTTGCTAACAGACGTGTGGTATTAATTGGAGTACCTGGAGCATTTACTCCTACATGTTCAAGTACTCACTTACCAACATATGATGCTTATCATGAAGAAATATGTAAGCATGGCATAGACGATATTTATTGTATGAGTGTAAATGATACATTTGTAATGAATGCATGGTTTAAAAACTTAGATATTAAAAATGTAAAGCCTATTCCAGACGGAGCAGGACAGTTTACTAGAACATTAGGATTTTTAGTAGATAAAACTAATATTGGATTCGGTATGCGTAGTTGGAGATACAGTATGATTATTGACAACTATAGAGTGGAAAATCTCTGGGTAGAACCAGGATTAGGTGATAATACTGATGGAGATCCTTTCGAAGTTAGTGATGCTGAAACTATTCTAAATTATCTAAAGCAATAGTTTAACGTAAATATTCGCCTCTGACGTTTCAGTAACAATATAATCGCCCACAGTCTCAAATCCAAATTTGGTATAGGCTGGCAGGGCGGTTTTTCTTGGAATGCTCCAGATCATTTCACATTTTTCAAGTATTGCCTGATGCTTTGTCATATTAAATAAATTTTGAGCAATACCTTGCTTCCTGTAATCAGGATCAACCCAAATACCTCTACTTCTGTATTGTATGTTTGAAGTTTTATGTCCTGAGTTTACTCCCACAAGTTTTTCATCAATAAATAACCCCCAAAACGTGGCAGGATATTTAAACACATTCATATCGTATTCTTCTGGTGCACCTTCATAAGGCCATGTCATAGCACTATGAGTTTCTATAGCACTTGTTCTATTAGGCCATAATTTCTTTTGCCATATGTCTAATATTTGATCAAATGATAGCCGAATTAATTTCATACTAATATTTATAGGCTATAAATACTTATTTTGGAAATACAGAATATGAGCTTACAAAACTTAGACCCCAGATGGGATAATCAAACATTAGAATACAACTTAGACAAGCATAATTGGCCTGAATTTTGGTTAGCAGTTGCTAAAGAAAAGTTTCCTAACATAGAGAGTTTAGAAACTGTACATAAGACTTTGGACGTCAAAGAAGTAAACAAACTAGGTGCATACTTACAAAAAAGAACAGGTGATAAAGATTTTATAGAAAGAGTAGATGCATATTATGAAGATGTAGCACCAGAATTATTGTATGATGAGGAATGGATGTTACAAAGATTCTTTACAATCAGAATGGTTATACCTAACCAGGCAAAAGTAGGAAGATTGTTGCAGTTTCATCAGGGTATTTGGGTAGGAAACGGATTAGGACTTAGAACTATTTGGACACCATTTACAGAATGCTATGGAAATAATAGTATGCAGATAATGGGTTGGGATATATCAGACGAAATAACAAAAAAATGTTATGAAGAACAATGGAGTTACGACCAGTTACAGGAAGAATGTTCAAAGCATTGTTTCCCTGTAACATTGAAACCAGGTCAGGCCCATCTATTCCAACAACATCACATACACGGTAACTTTAATAACGATACAGACATAACACGTTGGAGTATGGATGGCAGAATACTTCCAAAAGGCGGACACTATCATAGGAAACTACCAGGTGGATACTTTAGATTTTTAGGTGAAAAAGATGATGTTAGGCCAGTTGATACTGATAAAAAATGGGTAAGTTATGCAGGATGGAATAGTAAGTTTAGTAGTCCTTTGCCATTACCTATGCAACGTAGTATTATAAATCAATATTGTGACAAACATGGTGTATGGATAAATGATTATCAGTTTGAAAATGAATATGTAGATTGGTGTCCGGGTTTAGAAAAATTTATTACTGGTTATAATATTGACGGCATCGTTATGTGTAGTATTTATGGTCTACCAGACAATCCTTTTAGAAGGTATGAACTTTTAAAACTAGCAGTTGAAAATAATGTTGAGATACATTTTGCTAATGAACTTTGTAGTGTAAGAGAAGAAAAAGACATAGAACATATTCAGCACATATTTAAATTTGTAAATGAAAACACACCACCTAATGAAACATTAGGCTATGTATGAAGTACCATGTAGTATACCAACCTGGTGATGTTACTTATTATACCACAAACTTTACAGAAGTACCTACACCTATTCATCTGTTAGACAGTGAGTTTATGCTTAACCAACCTGGTACACAGGTTGTTACTTGGCAACTAAATGATTTATCTTTAACAAAAAAGTTTGCTGATAGTCATATTAGTACACTAAATCATTTTATAGATAATCAGAGTAATCCATTTAATTATGCCTATGATGTTTATAGTAATCCTTTAGAGGAACCTATACTGAAGTCAAGACAAGTAATGAATGATATCATAGACGAGTTTAACAATGTTGAATGGAGTTGGTTTAACATATCAGATAATTTAAGACTTGATCCTAATAATATTAATAATGCAAAAATTAAAGCATTAAACACATTACATGATTTATTTGAGGACAATTTACCTATACTTATTGAGAAGAATAATGCAAAGGAGTTGCCTGAAGATGTAGACTTTAATGCTTGGTACAACAACTTTCAAACAATAAACATGATGGTTCACTACAATGAAGTACTTACACAATATGTAGGAGAAAATAATGATCATTGTAGACAACTTTTAGCAGAGGCATTTCCTAAATACTTTACATCATTAAAAGTAAAGTACCAACCAGGTTTAGACAATGACACAATTTATGACATCAAAATGGAGCCAGAAGATTATGCTGACTTTACATATATAAAGCCAAAAGGTTGGTTAGAATTAGACTTTGGCACAGTAGGAAAAGATTTATGGAGTTGTGCCTGGACAGACGATATAGAACTCATACAAAACGGTAAACTATCTCAACAAACATTTAGGCATCCTTGGGTAGCATATGGTTGGTTACATCATATAGGAGATGTCCATCATCAAAATAACTTAACTGACAAATATAATAAATGGCTCAATGACAACAATGTAGGAAATTACATAGACTTATCTGATCCACAATATAATCCAGGCAGACATATATTAGGAGAGTGTATAAGTCATAACATAGATAATCCTTCTGAATTTATAGAGCAAGTAATTAATAGTACGCCTAAAATATTGGGTACTGTATTAACTGACGATAATGATAAAACTTTATTATAACAAATATCCTTATAAAAATATTGTTAATAGAGAACAAGACGGTGTAGACGTCTGGAATGATCTACCTAATAATCCACAGGATAGTAGTTTTTATAAAGTATTAAATAGTTTAGGTATAGAATATGAATGGTCTGACGATCCAGATAATAGTATAGTTATTGCAGATGTTGGCAGTTTACATCACAGAACATTAGAGTTTGAGAAAGTAATAGAAAAGATAGCAACTACTTATAGTAAGCCTATAATTTTAAGTACACAAGAGCCTTGGCAGAAAGACACAATAGATTATTATTTAAATAAACATTCAAACATATTAATGTCAGATTGTCATTATCCTTTACAAAATGGTAAAATATATCATGAACGATATATTCCATTTCAATACTATTTTACATCAATTACAAATACAGAACAAAATATTGTAGTAAAGTATCCAGATATAGATTACAAAGAGCATGTTTATTTGTTTAATTGTTTAATGTACAACTGGAGACCTGATAAACATATTTTGAGGACAGCAATTAGTTATCATAATCTAGATGATAATCTATTAACATACAAAACAGAAAATAAGATAGATCAGATTAAAACAATTATAGAGCATTCAGATAATAAAAAATTTAAAGACTTAGCATTTACTAAGTTTGATGATAATGAATTACCATATGAAGATGTAACTTTACAGCCTGGTAATAGAAACTTTGATCAAAGATTTAGAGTATGGCCCAAAGCAATATTTGATCAATCTATACTTAGTTTAGTATGTGAAAGTTTTTCTGGAACTGAGTCTCAGGCAGGACCTTATATTACAGAAAAAAGCCTCTATCCTTTTTTAAATGGACACCCTCTGATTGTTTTTGGAGAGAAAAATTATTACAAGTATTTAACAGATTATGGATTTAAAACTCATGATGAATTATTTGATTATAGTTTTGATAATTTAGATAGTCCTGTGGATAGAGCTTTACACATAACAGAGCAGTTTACTTATTTGGATACAGAGCTGGATAAAAAAACCAACCCTTATAACTCTGTAACCAGACAAACGACTAGACATAACCAATATTTGTTAAATAATAGGTCTAGTATATTATGGACAAAATTAAAAGAAGAAATGACAGATAACATTAAAAGGTATATGGAATTATGATACAGCAACCACTTTTACCACACCTAAGAGCACCAACTAATGATGTAATAGTTGTTACTGCATTAGCAGGAGAATTACCAGAAGCATTGCCTGAACAAATACTGTTTACTGGCGTAGGAAAGATAAATGCCTCCTATGTATTAACAAGATATTTAACAAACCATCCTGAGATTAAGACTGTAATAAATTATGGCACCTGCGGTGGAGCATATGATGTAACACCAGGAACTTTAGTAAAAGCAACTACATTTTTACAGGGTGATATGGATTGTGGGAATACATTAACCAAAGGGCCAGGCATTACATTTGGTGACGATGAAGCAATTAGTAATGTATTAAATTTTGGAACAGACGGTGTTATATGTAGAACACAAGATCAATTCTGCGAAAATTTTGAGGCATTGGAAATATTTCAACACTTAGTTGAAGGAAATAAGTTTAACATTGTAGAGATGGAGGCTTATGCTTTAGCAAAAGTCTGTGCAATGATGGGCGTAAATTTTATTTGTTATAAATTTGTGTCTGACACAGCAGACGAAAATGCATCAGATGACTGGCACGAAAACGTAGCAAAAGGTGAACCTTTATTTTATGAAATGCTTAAAAAAGAACACGGCTTCACACATATACAATGAAAGACTACAAACAACTAGCATATGAAATACTAAAAGAGCCTGAGTTTAGACAAGGTGGATTTGTATATAAACATATAAAAGAAGCAAAGTCAGATTCTTTAGTTAGTATAAAAAGTGCTGTAGATAATATGAGTGATCTATATGATTTAGAACGAGACGATATTGGTCAAATAAGCGAAATTATATTAAGGAAGTTTACTGATAAATTACAGTAACAGTGGCATTACCTTGCGTAGCAGTACCCTGAGTTATATAAGTCTTAATAGTGTTAGCACTATCTAATGTACCTGTGTAAATAAAGTTTGGATTCACAACGTATGAACCTAATGATGTTAAATCAACATAGTCATCACTAAACAATCTATCTATATCATTATCATCACCAACTGTAATACCTGCAGAAGCACTATCAAATACTGTAGTTACAGTAATTGTGACCTCAACAACTTTACTGCCATTACTCACGTTACCTAGTGTTACATTACCACTGGTGTGTATAACATCTTGTGTTAATGTACCAGCATCAACTGTAGCACTATCTCTAGTTGTAAGTGTAGTTAAATGGCTTGCCTGAGTAGGAGCATCTTGATTAGCAACATAAACAGCATACTCACCATCACCATTGTCAGTTACAACAATGATATCACCAGTATTAATTGTGTTATCTGAATAAACAGCAGTCAAGTCTGCTTTAAATAATGTAGCACTGGCGCCACTTGCCGCCGCACTTATACCTGTACTACCTACATATTTTGCACCACTAACATAAATTACATTACTAGTTCCTGTACCAATGTCTGTTGGCAAGTTAGTTCCTATAAAGTGTAATACACCAGATTGATAATCAAAGTACCACTGGTCATCATTGCCTGATCCTGTTTCAAATAATTGTGTTCCACTTGATTGTACATTACTTAAACCTGTTGGACCTGCATAAACTTTTAACTGGTATGTTGAACCAAATGATGGCGGTATCCAGTTAGTTGTATTAGTTAACCAGGTTCTATTATCTGAGGCTGTACCATCTTCTGTAGTTTCTAAACTACCACTTATAGCATCTGAATATACATTTGTTATAGAACTGTTTGCTGAAGGTATTGTGCTTGTAATACTGCTTGATTGTGACCAAATACTAGAAGTTTTAATAATAGGATCTGAAACTATCGCTTCATTTGGCGCCTTTTTATTTGCATTGGTATCTGTCTTGGCTTTACTATAACCAACCTTTTTCCAAAGTAAATCGACCTTTTGACTATCTGATATTGCCATTATTCAATACTCAATGCTGTAAATGAGTCGCCGTCCTCTAATTTAACTCTAACCAATATGTTGTTGCCAGTAGCATTTGTGGCATTTTGGTCACCTAATGTTAGTGTAAATGTATCGTTGCTGTAACTTGTACCATCTATGATTCTGTCACCTGATGTAAATGCACAACCATCTGAGCCGTTACCACCTGAGCCTGTATTAGCACCTGGTGTACCAGCACCTGCATAGGTTGTACCTGCATCTAACCAACCGTTACTACCAGATGCACTATCTATATTTGTGCCTGGTGCGGCTATAAAGAAACCACTAACTGTTCCTGTAAGCCTTACTGTAAAACTACTCATTGTAGTTCTACGGAAAGCAAAAGTAAAGTACTGAGCTCCACTTCTGCCTGTGTTCAAGTCTGGACCTGCTGGTAAATAACCTGAACTTAAATCTGTATCAAAATGTTTCACAGTATCAAATCTATTTACTGCTTCGCTTGTACCTGCAATAGTTTCTGCACCACTCCACGCATTTGCTGTATAATTGTTTACTGTATTATCAAATGCTGGTGTGTCTGCACTACTACCAAAGCCTGTTATTCTAACACCACCGTCATCAAAACCTGCACCTAAGTCTGTATCAACACTTAAATTTTCTTCATTAAATGATGGGGTTGCTACCCAAACTTGTAATTTTGTGCCATGATCTGAAGTAAAACCGCTATATCCATTAACGTTTTGTGCTCTAAATCTGATAGTTTCAACAGTTGCAACACTACTATTTGTTATGTCTATATCAACATTACCTAAAGCATAACTACTTGCTACACCTACGTTTGCTATTGGTATACCACCACTAAGTAGACTGGAACTACCGTCAATTTGTGTATAAGTACTACTTGCTTGGGTAATTGCTGATGCACTAGTACTTTCTAAGTTAGTACCACTAGTACTATCAAATATACTTGTACTATCTAGATATGCTTGACCTGTTAGATTGTCTACTGTAGCACCAACTAGTTTTACTTTTGGTGAACCAGCATTGTAATATGGTACACCAGACACATATCTTTTTGTACCTGCTGTTTCTTCTTCTAAGGTTGCACTACCAATATTAACTGTTGGAGTACTTGATACGTTATCTTTAACAACATAAACGTTATTTGTTGCACCTGTACTGTCATGACTAATAGCAAAACTATGTACACCATGATCTATACTGCTTATATCTTTTGTAACTCTACCACTAAACACTTGGTAAAAGTTTTGAGGGTATGTTGTTGAACTAATTTCATTGTAAGCATCGCCTTCTGCTGTAATTACTAATGAAGTAAATGTTCCTGTTTCGCCAGTTGCAGTTGAGAATGCTTTGGCACCATCTGCCGTGCCATCAATAAGAGCACTTGCTGTACCACTATCACTTCTGTATGCATCACTAATTGTGTTTGTACTTACACTTGTTGTGGTATCATATCTTCTAGCAGTCGTACTATTTAAACTTGTTCCAGCGGCTAAACCACCACCTGTATTGTCTGAAGCATTAACGGCCAATCTACTTGTATCTTGAGCTGACGTACTTAATGTTAAACTTTTTCCTGACACACTTGTAGGTGCGGCTGGTACATCTTCTAATGTAAATGTTACTGTATCAGTATCACTTTGAGCCGTTATATCTGGAGTACCTGTAACTGTTATTACTGCATTATATGAACCTGCACTCTCACCGTTATAAGAGTGTGTAATATTTGAACTTAAATCACCTGCACCAGATGTAATATTGTTATCAGTGTCTCCATCTCCCCAAGCATATGAGTAAACATTACCATTTTTACTATTGTTATCAACAGTAACTAAAGCTCTGTCAGTACCACTAAGGTCTGTGCCGTTGTATAATGTTAAAATACTATCGTTTGATGATCTTAAACCTAATGATGTTGATGAACCTGTAATACTTGCTCTAACATCTGGTTCTAAATGTATTGTAAAGTTAGAACTTGTAAATGGTGAGCCTGTGTGACTTGAGATAACCTGTAAGTTACCAGTATAGTCTGCATTAGCACCACTGTCTTGGTCACTACCACTTAAAGCATAAGTGTGATTTATTGTTCCACCAGTGTCACCACTTCCACCTGCACCAACATTTACGTCGTTACTAGTGCCGTCTCCCCAATTATACCTGTAAATTATTCCAAAATCAGCAAAACTTCCTATTGTTGCTTCTGTACCATTTGTAAACTGAACAACTCCACCACTTGTTCCATCTTCATTAATTACGTTAGTGGTGTTTGCTGATACATCTGGAGTATGCTCGTCATAAACTTTAATTATTGCAGATGTATTATTAGGTATAACACTTGGGTCTGCTGTAGTATGAGTTTCTAGGGTAAGTTTTACAGTTCTTAATCTGTCAGTTTCTGTTGACGTAGTAAAGGTATGTCCTAATCTTGCGCCTTGTGTTCCACCAGCGTCAGTGTCTGCAGAAATATCTGCATTTGCACTACCGTCGCCCCACTCAATTGTATAAGTGGCATCTGCACTACCAATATTTGTAGTGTCGTTATCAAAATATAATATTGTACCATCGTCAACTATGGTTACAGCACTTCCTCCACTGGCTCCCGCAAAGAAATCAAAGTCTGCGACTGGGTTTGCTGTATATAATGTAATAAAATTATTTTTAGTTAAACTTGTTGTACTGCCTTCTCCTGCACCAGTATTATTAAATGCTGTAACTACAACATCAAATGGTGAATTGGTATTATCAGTATATGTATGAGTAGGAGTACTATCAGTTGTAGCAGTAGTTGAACTACCATCACCCCAGTCAATTGTATATCTATTTGCATTACCAGTGGCACTAATTGTTAAAGTACTCACAAGTGGAGAACCACCTGTATCAGTATCTACTGTGAAGTCAACATCTCTAACAAAGGTATCATTATATACATTAAATACTGCTTCGTTTAATTTGTCAATGGCTTCTGATACTTTTTCTGTATCTGAGAAACTTGTTACTGCACCTTGTCTAGTAACTGAGCTGTTACCTGCGTAATCTCCCTGATTAGGAGTTATATGCCAATCACCATCGCCATCAGAATCAATATTACCTAGTGTTAAACTAAATCCGTCTGTGGCGGCACTACTACTAACAGCATCTAATTGTGCCTTTGTGACTAGTGCTGTTGAGGTTGTGGCATTTGAGGCTTGTATTTCTGCTAATGAAATACCGCCTTCGTTGGTTACTTGAACTGTATCAGTTGTAGCATTACCCAAAAGTTTAGGTCCATTTTTACCTAACTGGAGGTTATTTCCTACACCGATTAAACCATAATTTTTTATCTGAGCCACTAAATACTCCTAAGCATTACAGTTATTTATCTAAATTTGGAATAATGATGGCCACTATAAACAGAAAACATATGATATTGGAATCTCTTGTAAATTTATTACAAGAAGACGACCTACCTAATATTACTACCAAGGTATTAGCACTTAAGAGTGATATTACTGAGCCTGCTATATACAAACATTATAAAGGAAAGAACGAGATTTTTACAGCACTATTTAAATTTATAGAGCAAACAATTATAGATAAAATATATGAAGTACGCAATAAACCTGTGAACAATTTAGAGAAAGCAAAGACACTTTACTATTTTTTAATATTATTCGTAGAAAGCAATCCAGGGTTTGCTAGATTTTTAAACAGAGAATGTTTATCTATAGACGAAAAAGAAATATCTGATAAAATTGATTTGCTTTTTAAAAATATAGAAAACGAGTTCGGAAGTTATGGGTTTACCAAAGATCATTGTAAGATAATGATAACTACAATAGAAGGCGTATACACTAGATTCTCTAGATCTAAATTTAAAGAAATGCCTTCAAGTTATTTAGATTATTACTATGATGTTCTAGTCAACAACTTTTCTTAGTTGACATTTTTACATCTTTTGCTATAATATAATTTAAAATTAGTAGGTGGTATGAAACAATTAATAATAGGAGATGTTCACGCAGATGGTATTCCATTTACCAAGGCTGTAAACTATTCTATACAAAATGATATTCCTATTATTTGTGTTGGGGACCTTATAGACAATGGACCTGATGGTGCAGAAGTCTGCTCTCAATTTTTATACCTACTTAAAAAAGGACATGCAAGAATTACTTGGGGCAACCACGAATGGAAAATATACAGGCATCTATTAGGAAACAAAGTAGAATTAGGACCACCTAACCAAGCAACAATAGACCAAATGGAAGAAGATCCAGAGTTTGCTAAAAACTTTATGGAAATTTGTTCCTATTGCGAAGAAATAATTAATATAAACGATAAAATTTATATTGCCCATGCAGGCGTACATCCTGATTATTGGGAGTTTGGTGATGACATGCACAAAAAGTTCAGAGATGTATTTAAATGGGGTACAGTAGATTTTAAAGCACCTATGCATCATCACAAAGGACAAGATTACTATATTAGAACATACGACTGGACAAAATACATACCAAAAGATGTACATTTATTTGTTGGTCATGACCCAGCACCTTTAGTAGGTGTTCCAGATTTTGATAATTTTCAAAGTATGCCTCAAACATTTGAAAGTCAGTTTGGAGGTCGTACAACATTTACAGATTGTGGCGCCGGAAAAGGCGGAAATTTGTATGGAATTATTGTAAATACAGATACTACTGTAATAGAGCAGTATTTGGATTTTACTGATGATTTTTGATTACGTTTTAATTTTAGTTATTGCAATGTTGGTCTATATGATCTGGAATGACAGAAATAATAGGCCCAAACATTGAGATTAGACTATAAAGATTGTGGTACTATAGGATTTACCTGTAGTACATTTGATCTGTTACATGCAGGACATGTTGTGATGCTGGAAGAAGCAAAACGACATTGTGATTATTTAATTGTTGGATTGCAAACAGATCCTACTCTAGATAGAGACAACAAAAACGCACCAATACAAAGTATTGTGGAGAGACAGATACAATTATCAGCAATCAAGTATGTGGATGAGATTGTAATTTATAACACAGAGGCAGACTTAGAAGATTTATTATTAACATTACCTATTAATATTAAAGTTATGGGTGAAGAATATAGAGGCAAGGACTTTACAGGTAAACAAATTTGTAAGAACAGAGGAATTAAATCAATCTATAACGGTAGAGATCATTCGTTTAGTAGTACCAGTTTAAGGAAAAGAGTTTATGACATTGAAAATAAGAGAAACAATTAAGGCAGGCATCTTTCTTTTTGGAGCATTAGTTTTAAGTAGACTATTGCCTCTGCCTGAAAACAGCGAACCACTATTAGGATTAGCAGTTCTAATACCTTATCTTACTAAAAGTAACCTAGGATTTTTAATGATGCCGGCGGTTATGTTTGTATCAGATATATTTTTAGGTTTAGGCAGTTGGATGTTAATGACATATTCAGCATTAGCAATAGCACCTTTTATCAGTAAAGCAATCGATAACAAATATTTGGCATTAGGTGGCAGTTGGTTAATGTGGCATGTAATGGCAAATGCAGGACAATGGTACCCACCCTTTAGCCCTGAAGCATTATTATTTGATGTAAGATTTTTATTAAGTGGATTAACCGTCGTAGTATTATACGACATATTGAGTAAAGTATGGCAGACAGCATCAACAGAAGCATAGCAAAAACAATAACATGGCGTATTATCGCAGTATGTATTACTATGTTGGTGACATACTTTGTATTAAAAGGTATACACCCAGAATGGTCATCTCATCAATACAGAGAGGCATCTATGATAGTGGGTGCGGCAGATTTATTTATAAAAATGTTTGCATATTTTGTACATGAAAGGATATGGACCAAAGTCAAGATATGATATATAATCCTTTCAAATTATTAATGCAAAAATATTTAAAAACAAAAAGTTTAGAACAAATAATGCACGAACACAAATTTTTATACAGAGTAACAAACAAAAATGTAATAAAGGAGTTAGTTTTAGAGAGTGCTAAATCTAAAAACGGCCAGATTTATTAAAAATACTTGACAAATAAACATTTTAAGTTAAAATAGCAGGACATTAAGGAAAAATTATGGCAGTAAAAAGTACAACACAAATGACTAAAGCAGAACTTATAGAAGTCATCAGCGAAAAGAACAGAGTAATAGGTAACTTAAATGCCAAAATTGATGACTTAGAAGCAATGGCAGTAGCCAGTACAGCCAAACCATTGGATGCTGATACCAGCAGATTAATTAGTACAATGAATGCAAGAATAAAAGCTCTTGAGGAAAAGTTAAGTGCCTAAAGATAGTAAAGACAATAAAGGTTCATACTTTGTTGATAATGATGACGTCTACAAGGTTTTTGTTTACGGCACACTAAAAAGTGGTGGCGAAATAAGAGGCTTACACCAGTTTGGAGATGGTGCTAGTATTGTAGGTAAAGCAGAAACAATATATCCTGATTTTGATATGGTTGATCTAGGTGCATTTCCTGGAGTATTTGAAAAAGGAGAGCATTATATACAAGGCGAAGTTTGGGAAGTAGATTCAGAAACTTTGTATATGTTAGATGGCATAGAAGGATACACTGGAGATCCTGCCACAGATTTTTATACAAGAACTATTGTACATACATCACAAGGCAAAGCATTTATGTATGTATTGGATAGGAAACAATACAGTAGCACAGCAGATTCTGGATCAGACAGAATTACTACTATAGATCAAACTCAGAGCTGGATCTAAATATGGAAATTTTAGGAGTCTTTACATTATTCGCTCTTAAACATCTTATAGCAGATTATTATACTCAATACAGTTGGATGATAAAAGACAAAAGTACTTACGGTGCTTTTGGCGGTATTGCTCATGCAACCTGGCATGGTATTTTAACATTACTTGTATTATGGCTAATAGGAACACCAGTTTTGTTTAGTATTTTGCTAAGTGCATTAGATGGGTCAATACATTATCATATAGATTATGTAAAAAGTAATATCTGGAAGAAAAAAAGGCTAACACATAATGATCAGTTATATTGGGTAGTTCATGGCACTGACCAATTTTTACATCTAATGACTTATGTCTTTATAATTTTTTTATTAGGAATTAGTATATGAAACATATGATAAAATGGCTGAAGATAACAGCCGGTATAAACATATATCTATCAGTAATAATGACATTTGTGTTTTTAACATTACTGTTTGCAATAGTATCTGACTATAATTTAACCAATGCAGATGAGTATGTAAGATTCTTAATAAAAGAAGAACTTAACAAGCCTAATGCAAATAACTAATTACATAAACAGTCTTAAGACGTATTTTCTTGCATTTGTTGGCGTACACATAACTGCAATTGGTGTGCTATTTCCATTTATGGCATTTTTAATTTTTTGTATATTAATGCCTTTTCTTTGGATTACTGCAATCTATATAATAATGTATAATTATTGCAAACAGGAAGGCATAGACTGGCCCTACGCAGACGGTAATAACCAAGTTTTACTGAACATACATTTAACTCCATTTTATTTCGATTACGACCCATTTATTGATTGCTTTGATCATGAACCACGTTACTAAGTACACAAACAGTCTGAGAAACTATGCTTTTGCAGTAGCAAGTGCTCACATAGTGGCATTTGCATGGTTGTATCCAATGGCTTTGATGTATATCATAGTTGGTCCAGTAATGTTTTATGTGTTATTTTTGTGGTGTGAATTAACGTACGAAATAGATGTTGGTCACAGACAGAGATTGATAAAAGCAATCAGAGAAGCAGATAACCAAATCACAAAAGATGTGCTAACGTGGGAATTGATATTACACGAAGAGCATAGTATATTTGGAAATACTTCAAACGATAGGTTAGGATTTTAATATGGCAAAACAAGACAAAGCATTTCATCCTGAAGAGATAGCCAACAGTAAACGAATATACAAAAGTGCTACACCTAAACATGACGCCAGTTGGTATATTAAATGGACTGCTAGTTTCTTTATTTTACTATCTGCTATGTTTAGAATAAATGGTCCTGACATAGACAGCGAAGTAGCAAACCTATTAGATAACATTTTTAGTTTTATAGGAGTCACAGGTTGGATGGTTGTTGGACTCTTATGGAAAGACAGAGCATTGTTATTATTAAATGGTGTGCTAATGTTTGTATTAGCATCAGGATTATTAAAGTATTTTTTGGGTAACTAACTATGGAAAAATCATTCCGAGAACAAGTAAAAACATTAGACACTACTAGCAAGGCAGGACAACTTGCACGTGAGTTAAATGCAGAGCGTAACAGACTTAAACAGGAACTAGAGGAAGCACAGGTACAGGTTGAGGATTTAACACCAGTTACACCCGAAGGTACCATTGACAGTTATATAAAATGGTTAGCAACTGGTTTAGCAGTTACAGGTGTCTTTTTACAGAGTGCAGGGTTTATGACTGAAGGAAAAATGGCCTATGCCTTTAGTAGTATTGCTTGGATATATGTAGGGCATTGCTGGAACGACAAAGCAATTATGATAGGTAGTGCTATAACAGGTACAGCAGTATTAATGAATTTAGCAGAGTTATTACATTGACAGATCATTCAGTACAATTTAAACAATGGATGTCTTGGAAACAAAACGAACTATTGTTAGGAGAAGCAGTTAGACAAGAGGAATATATTGTATTTGATCATACCTGTGATGAACTAGGTATATCGGATTTAATTAGGCGAAGAAATACAGTCAGATTTAAAAATAAAGAAGACATGGCTTTTATTAAATTAAAGTTCAAAAATCTTACAGCAAATAAAAATACAAAATAAATACTAGCATGGACACAAACAAGATACTAGAATTAAACAGAAACCCTGAGTTGAGCTCTTGGTTTCTAGACAGATTAGAAGATCTTAAGAACTCTGACATATATCATGACGATATACCTGAGTTAAGTGAAAAACTAATAAAAGGTTTAGCAGAATACAGAACAAAATGGAATGTGGATAATGTCTTTTTAGGCATGAGCGGAGGCATTGATAGTGCCTTAACTGCCGCATTATTTAAAAACGCAGGATGGAATGTTACAGGACTAACACTTCCTATCCATCAAGAACCATCAGAAACAGAAAGAGGAATAGAGGCTTGTGAAAGTTTGGGAATAGAACATTTACAAGTAGATCTAACTCAAGCATTCGAATCATATTTAGAACATGCAACTGAAGAAGCAGATGCCAATTTATACAGCAGAGACTTCTACGATAGCAAAGATGCCAGAGTGAGAGGAGGAAACATTAGAGCAAGACTCAGGATGATAACTCTTTACAATCAGGCAAGTTTGTATAAAGGAATAGTTGCAAGTACAGACAACTTTAGTGAATTAGCCGCAGGCTTTTGGACTTTACACGGTGACGTCGGTGACGTAGCACCTATACAGAGTCTCACTAAAAGTTGGGAAGTTCCAGCTCTAGCAGAGTATTTGGGAGTTCCTGAATCGATCATTTCTGCAAAACCTACTGATGGGTTAGGTGTAGCGAATGGTGACGAAGATCAGTTTGGTTTTAGTTACCTTGAGTTTGATATTGCTATGTTTTCATTATTTGAAAACTATGATATTGAACTAGATGATGATAAGGATGAAGCCATTGTGGACAATGTAAAGCAGAGAATAGGCTCTACAGTCTACAAAAGACTAAATCCTTTCAATTTAGACCACCCATTAGATTGGAAAAGATATTCTAATCTAAAACAATTAGATGATAAACTAAGGAGATAACCATGGAAAATCTAGTAATTGGAATCATCGTCGTAGTTGTAGGTTATGTTGTATATAGCAAATTCATTAAAAGTGATGATGTTGTATCTACACCTGCAAAAGCACCTGCTCCAGCACCAGTTGTTAAAGCAGAAGTACAAAAAGTCCCTACAAAGACAGTACTTACAAAAATGAGTAAGAAAGAACTTGATAATTTTGCTAAAGCAGAATGGGATATCAAGTTAGATGCTAGACTCAAGAAAGACGATATGATAAAAGCATTCCAGAAAGAAGCAAAAGCACAACAAAAGTAAGTGTTTTTATAGTTTAGGTCCATTTTTTGGGCCTTTTCTGTGAATAAATGCTTGACAATATGTATAACATGTGTATAATAGTTTATAAGTTGCCAAAGATGGTAACGAATATTAATAAAGTAAGAGGAAGTTATGACAACTGTAAATACTAAAAAAGCAAAGGTGCTAACAGCACTACAATCAGGCAGAACTTTAAGTTCAGCTCAACTAAGAAGCCAATTTGGCTTAGGTAACCCACAATCAGTGATTCAATCACTAAGATTTGAAGGGTTCCCAATCTATCTAAATACTGTCTCTGACACAAAAGGTAGATCTAGAAATGTATACCGTTTAGGTACACCATCTAGAGCGATTATTGCCGCTGGTTACAGAGCAATGGCTACTTCATAAGTTAAATCTTATGTTATTAAAGGGTCTTTTTAGGCCCTTTTTTTATGGCTTGACAAAAAAATCTTATCTTATATAATAAGATAATGACACAATTCAAACACTTTAACGAACAGGAACAAGAAGCCTGGGATAGTTGGAGCCAGTTTGAATTGGTGTTGAGCTCACGACAAAGGTCAGAGTTTGGATTACATACTAAAAAAGACGTTAGAAACTGGTTATATGAATTGGGCATACAGCCTGGAAACTTTTTATTTCAGTATAACAAATACGATTATAGCAATATGCTGGTGTTTCGCTTTGAAAATGGTACAGATTTAGGGCTATTGCGTATGAGCTTCTTTTAAGCAAACGACAGTTGGTTAAATAAAGGCAAGTATAACACCTTTTAACACACAAAACATGCAAGACAGAGCATGTCAGAGCGTCATAAAGCCTGTTAATACTCACTATAGATAAACAGATGTTTTAACTAATAGCAGTTATTTACTTGACATATCAGTGTTTTTTGCTATAATTATAGTATGTCAGCAATAGCACTAATACTATTAATAACAACCTTTATATTGATAGGATTTAGATATCTATTCACTTATTTTTCGTTTTTTATATTAGTTTTAGGCACAACATTTTTTATGAATACATTCGATATAGGATTTTTATCAGGACTATGGCTAATTAATCTAATTATGTTTGCTATTTTATTTGCTATTAAAATTAAAAACCCTGACATCAGGTTATTTTAAAAAATATGAAGTTATCATTTTACGGAGATAGTTGGTTTTGGACCTGGTTTCCCAAGGGACAGAATGCTCTTACCAATAATGAATTAAAAAAACTTAAAGGCATAAGTGTAGCATGGAGCACCAAACATGATATCAAACAGGGAGATAATTTTATAAATGGGTATGATATTTTGACACCTATATTAAACAGCATGGGTCATGATGTATCAAATTACTGTAGCCCAGGCAATTCCTTTAAAGATTCAGTGACAGAAATTGTGGAAGGACATCAAAAAGACCAGTATCAGAAAGTCAGCTCAGATGCTATAATTGTTTATGTATCCACAGTGATAAGACACTCAACCCTGGAGAAGTTTCTCAGAAAGCCCTGGAAGGACATAAAGACAGAATACAATGAACTGATGTATCAGGAACTAC
>Ga0213869_10001324_pt1 | contig 18711 bp, 28 predicted proteins | sample PICome_10_FD_160083 | JGI IMG/M metagenome (GOLD analysis project Ga0213869, IMG submission 160083) | Coastal seawater microbial communities near Pivers Island, North Carolina, United States - PICO132 | ecosystem: Environmental > Aquatic > Marine > Coastal | place: USA: North Carolina...
CATCTTGGTCACTAACAACGATAGATAAATGGTCTAAAACTATCCACTTACAATCAAAAGATTTAGCATAAGTTCTAATCACATTAAGTAGTGAGTCTTCCGACATACTACCCCAATGGTCATAGAAGTATACATTCTTATCACCTACCGATTTCTGCCATAGAGCCTTTTTATCTTCGGGGCTTAACTCTCTCTCATACTGTGGTATGTGAATAGGTGAGTTAGCTTCGATAGACATCAAGCCTTTAACACTACGCTCAATAGATTCCTCTAAGTGAATGATAGCTAGATTATCGTCAGTCTTATCAAGTATGTATGCCTCTAGTTCCTTAACGACACTAGTCTTACCCATACCCGAACCACTCGTTATAGTTACCAGTTCCTTAGACCTAAAGCCGTAGGTTAGTTTGTTAAGACCTGCCCACGGATAATCAATATTGACGAGGTTCTCATCTTTTAGAAGATGTTCCCAAGTGTCTATACCCTTGACTATTCCCGCAGGTGTGTAAGACTCAGAAGACCACCAAGCATTGGTGAACTCTTTAATCTTACCGTTGATTAACATCTCATTGGCATCTTTCATAGGCAACTTACAGACCTTGAGCTTACCTACAGATATAATATCCTGTACATCTTTAACTGCTTGGAAACCTGCTTGGTCTTGGTCGAAACATAAGACCACATTATCAAAGGACTCGATATACTCTAAGTTCTCCTTAACGTCCCTAGCGGCTGAATTAGCCCCGTTCTTTAGTGAGACAACCTGCCACTTACCGTCAAACATTTCGCTCACAGAAAGGGCATCTATCTCGCCCTCACAGATTGTTAGATACTTACCACCTGAACGATTAGCATTCTGTCCGAATAGACCAGAACCTTTATTAGTTCCAATAATCTGAAACTCCTTAGTTGCGACAGTTCTCTCTTTGTAGCCAATTAAGTTATTGCTATCTTTTGAGTCGTAGTATGGATAGTAGTGTTTGTCTATCTTACCACCTTTGTCGTAGCTTACCGTTACACCAAATTTCTTGGTGATGTCAGAGGAAATCCTTCTATCTTTAATCGTTGCCCCACTTGTACCTCGTGGTGTTACACTTTGCATTGATACTTTCTCCTCGTTAAAATTAGTTCCTGTAGGCTCTTGAGCATTCTTCTCATAGTGTCCACAGGCATTACAATAACCGTGTCCGTCAGAGTAGACCGAAAGGTTATCACCTGACCTGTCCCCACCTGTATCTCTACAGGCAGGGCAGGGCTTATGCTCTACAAAAGTAGAGGGGTTAGGCGAAGAACTCATTCGTTTCTTCGTCAGCAGACTTATAGCCTTCAGTACGCTCACTAACCTTAACAGCAGTTAAGTAAGTAGCGAAGCCGTGTTGGGGGTGTTCATTCCCCTTTTTCCATAGTATTTCAACCTTCGACTCAGCCCCGAAATCGTGTCCGATAGCTTCACCGTCTGAGGTTTTTACCATATCAAAGGATAGAGGATACTTAGTAGAAAATTTACGGGCTTGGTAAGACCCTCCATCTTCTGTCTGAATAGTCCTAACCTTGACACCTTCTTTCTCTAGTGCCTTAGCTTCCTTATCATCAAGGGCAACAGTAAGCGTGTACTTACCAGTATCTTCACCATTGAATTTTTCAGTACTGTCTAGATAGACATACTTTGCTATACCTTTAGTTATCATAATTGTTATATCCTAGAGACCTAGAAAAATAAACCTAAGTTAGCGGTCTCAAGTACTAACTTAGGTCTTTAGATTTAATTAAAGTAATAACCATAATGATTATCACTTTAGCTGAATCTATAGTAATATTTTATCATACTTATCAATCTGAGTCAACCTTAATATCTTCTTTATTTATAATCTCATCATCATCTAGCCAAGTATAGGGGTTAGAGTAGTACCTACAGACAGAGCATAAGTCGACAAACTTAGATTTATCTGTAGGCTCTCTAGCTTTAGACTCCCATTCGTTTAAAACATTATCACAACATTTACATCTCATTTTTAAAACCCCTGTCTAACCACTCGTTATACTCTTTCTGAAATTCAGGGGAGTTTAAGATTTCTTGAGTTGACCCCCTATAGGTACTTTCGTCCTCTATATCAAAAACCAGTTCATCTTTATTCTCATAAGTCCACGGTACACCGTTTATATCAGTCTTCATTATTAATGTCCTCCCTTCCTATAGACCAATCATCATTCTTCATTGAATGTATTCTAGCGTCAAGTTCTGTTAGACCAGAGATTATAGTCTCCCCTGTCGTACCATCTAGTACGAAGTATGTATATTCGGTCTCTTTATATACTTTCGCTAGTCTGCTTATTAGAGGTTTATTTTCCATCTCTACTCCTTACCTTTAGTATCATATCTTGTAGTCTTCCGACAACTCTATCATCTTCATCGTTTAAGACGTTAAAATAATTTAATAGGAAGTCTTCGAACTCGTCTACAATCTCACTTAGGGCGTCATTCTCCCTCTTTAAAGTCCTGTTAATCCTTAACGCTTCATCATTAAAGTGTTTATTTTTATTGGGGTTAGGCATTGTCTTCCTCCTCTCGTTCAAGTGCCTCTTTTAGGGCTTCTTGCTCGTCAAAGTGATTTAAAAGTTTATCACGCATTGCATCTTCTAGTTCTTTAGTCGGTGCATCTATTATTATTTTATCCATTATGTTCATTAGGTTTTATTCTCCTCTAATATATTTAAAAGTCCGTTCAATATAGGGTTAGTCATTATCTCGTACTCTGTTAGTTCTTCTGACCAATCATATATTAAATCTAAAACTTCACTATCTGTTAGTTCTTCTAAATTTTCTAGTGCTTCTGATACTCTACTCATTTTATAGTTCTCCTTAAAAATTAACTGTATGTTCAATCCCCTCGTCAAACAGGGTTTTATAGTGTTCAGCTTTACCCTTATAGAATATAGCTAACTCCATTTTATCATCAAAATCTGCGTCTAGGTGAAGATTTAACATCTTCTTATATTCCGTATAGCAGTCTATTAGGGATACCTCTTTTAGAGGCGTCCAGTCTCTACCGTTTAGATTAATCATTATCTATTTCTCCTTGATTCGATTATGACGTCATCATAACCCCGTTCAATAAAGGTGTTATAAATTTCTTTAGCCTTAGCGTAAGTGATAAAGTTATTCGTAACTTCTGTACCTCCAACCCAAACAGTATATTTTTTAATTTCTTCACCCATTAGGTATGATTTTCTAGTTTTCATAGTATTTTTCCTTATATTATTTAAAAGTGAGCCTCTAGGATTAGATTCTAGCGTACTTCTCCTAGTGACTAAGGGTAAGCCCTGCCTAAAATATAAACTTTAGCTTACCGTGTAGCCTGTGGTCTCTCAGTCGTTGCCGTCTCTTTTTGTGTGCTACTCGCACAGTTATAGACCGAGTTTTTACAGGTATTTTTATTATTTTCTTTGACTGTTGCATATCATTCCTTATTCTTACTAGTAATACGGAGATATACTGGCATAAAGAATGCCATAAACAGCAGACACGACAGAGAGACGCCCGCAATGAATGTCCCAAAGTGTAGTATTAAAGTTTCCATTTTTTTTCCTCCTTGTTATCTTTTAAGATTACTTTTATTAATTCTCTTAGAACCTGACTTGGTAGAAGTCTCCAAATTTCATACGTTGTTTTCTTATCGAACCATTTACGTATTAAATCCATTTCTTCAGTAGCTGTTAATTTTTTTGCGTCCATATTGTAAAAGTTAGTTTTATAGTTCATTTTTATTTATCTCCAAAATATTTATTTAATTTTTCCTCATAGCGTGGATTAAAATCCGTCGTTATCCTATTAGAGAAAAACGGATTCATTATAGCCTCGTATTTTTCTTTCGGTTCATCGTGCCAGTCTATCCAATCTTCAATCGTGTTAAATATGTCTATCGGCGTGATGTTGTTTCTAATCATTATTCTTAACCCGCATTCATAATTTAGACAGTCTCCACGATAACCAATCAAAAGGGAGTCGATAATATCTTTATAATGCTTTAGCTCTTGTTTTGCGTCTTTATAGTTCATAATATATTTATCCTTATAGTTATTAAATTGTACTTCTTTTTCACCTAAAAACCCCCAGTTAAGGGGGTTAGTAGGCTAGATAATAAAAGTGTCTCTATTCGCTGAATTTGTAGCCGTTAAGGTGTACATCATCAGAGAAAAAAGTTATTACTGTATCATCTCCGTAAGGTAGAGACTCAAAAGAGTAATTATCATAAGTCTTTATAATCTGCTCGTGCTTATGTTGTCCTACCCTGTAATGGATACCAAAAGTATCTAGAATGCCATTTATACGCTCTCTAGTTGTTGGAGTTCCCCAACCCGCAAGAGTTACCGATAAGCTATTATCTTGGTTTCTCCACGCTATTTTGTTACCGTGTAGCCATACATTGACACCGTCTGTGTGTGTGTTGCTTACTGTCTTCTTAAATCCTTTATAAAAAGATTCTGCAATTGTTTCCGTTACTTTTCTCATTTTATTTATCCTTATATTATTATTATTGTGGGCTTCTCATCAGTAGCAACCTGCCCAAGTTACTAGACGCCCGAAGGCGTTTCGATTTAATAGTTATAGAGTATTCTAGCACACTTAGTAGAACAAACCAAAGTATCGTACCTCGTAGGCTCTGAACCTCTACCGTAGCCCGTTGGCTCTCCGCAGTTCTGACAGGTAGTGCCCTCCTCCTCTGCTATTAGATTGTTAAGGGCGTCTGATAGTATCTCGCCTAGTTTGTCGTATGCCTTGCGTTCTTCTTCTCTAGTCATTTTAGTTGTCCTCTTATAGTTATAGTGTTTGTGCTTGTACTTCTATTGTATATCCTAACGCTTTAATATTATTTATAGCGTAGCTCGTAAGCGTCTTAGTTTCTGTGAGTCTTGCGAAAGTCTTCGCCTTATCACACACAGGATATATTTTATCAGTCCCAAAAACATTTTTAATTTTTACTGTGATTGTCATTTTATTTTTCCTTATGTTTTGGCTTTTTCTCATCAGTACCGCTTCAGCCGTGGCGATAGACACCCCGAAGGGTGTTTCGATTATTTATATTCTGTTGTCTCCTTAAGTAGTTTCCAGCTATCAAAATCCGTAGAAACATAACTATCTAATTTGAACCACATTAAATGGATTTTCTCGTCATTACTAAGCATAACAAAAGCTACCGTGTTGCTGTGGTGACTAATGTCGCTATCGTGAATATACAATTGTTTCTTGACAAATTTTAAATCTGAATTTTCTAGTGTCACACATTGCAGTTGACCGCCTGTGTTCTCCTCGAACATTTTTGATAGTTCGACTATCTCTTTAACACAATATATATTTAGTTCGTTTTGGTTTGTTGTTGTTGCTGTCATTTTATTTATCCTCTTATTAGTTGTGTTCCACTATGTGAAACCTGTTATTAAATTGCCTTTCTTTGTAACTGCCCCCATTATAATCACAAACGCAAGTAAAAAATCACTTATTTTTAAATAATTTCATAATATGAAAAAATGCTCTAATCGTCCCAAATTCGCCCATATTTGGACGATTGTCTTTTACCCTAGTGATTATATTACTCACCCAATAATAATTGATTTTGATTTCTGAGCCACTTTTTTTCTCTACCCTCTTATACCTAGTGCCTGAAGATAATCTCTCAAATACGGACTATCCTTGAGCCTTACAGCTAACCTGTTGTATTTCCTCAACAAATACTATGGTTTGTTGTGTGTCTGCAACATCTCTGTTGTATTTATACTACAGTATATTAAGTCTCACATAATGAAACAAGTGTTTTACATAATGAGACTACTGTTCCACATATTGACACTCACGCTCTTTTTCTTCTCAGATTCTCTCAAGTTCCACATAGTGAGACTTAGTCCCTTAAGATTTCAGCTTAGTCCCAGCTTAGTCCCTAGATTCTTCAGCTTAGTCCCTGCTTAGTCCCAATTATCACTTATGCAACTTTTGTGGTATTTTTGCAACATAGGGAGGGACACCCCAAGTGGTTCTTATAATTTTAAATTTAGGCTCATAGACAGATGGGAGGGAATTTGGGAAAATCTGTTATTTACTAGAGTAATTCTAGGTGCGGGGAGGGACTTAAGACTTTATTTAGGCTTTACTATTGACATTCATCGAAAAGTATGCTATAATATTACTATAGATTAAAAAAAAGATTCACCTAAAAAGGCTTCTCTTAGAAATAACCTTTTATTATCATTCTAATTACCATTTTAGTTGAAACTATAGTATAACTAAGGAGCTAAAATGAGTAAAAAGAATAAAGGTTCACCAAATTTATACAAAGGTATGCCGTCTTTAAATCCAAACGGTAGACCAAAAGGTAGTGTCAACAAGTATACGGCTTTAAGTAGAGAGTTAATGTCTGCAAAAGGTCCGGAGATTGTACAGAGAGTTATAGACTTAGCACTCGAAGGTGACAGGACTTGTCTTAAAATGTGTATGGATAGAATCCTACCCACAACTAAGGCAGTAGAGTTAAGGTCACAAGAAGGTAAGGGCAATGTTGTAATTAATGTTGGTGGTCTTACTGAAAAAGTAATAGAAGCTGATAAGAAAGAACCTTTAGATTATGAAGAAGGTGTAATAATATCAGAAGAGAATGTAGATGAGACTATCATAAAGATAGGCAAAGGGGAATGAGTAGGGAGTTAGACGTAAGCCTACACCCGGCTCAGTTAGAAATATTTAATAGTACGGCAAGATTTAAAGTAGTAAGTGCGGGTAGACGCTTTGGTAAATCTAGGTTAGCAGCTTGGATATTAATTATTAAAGCACTACAGTCGGAAGATAAGGATGTCTTTTATATAGGTCCTACATTCCAACAGGCTAAAGATATTATGTGGAATATGCTGAAGGAGCTACTTCAGGATACTGACTTAATAGAACAGACCCACGAGAATACAGCTACGATGACTCTAGTCAACGGTAGAAAGATTAGCCTTAAGGGTTCTGACCGACCAGATACTCTGAGGGGCGTGGGACTTGCTTATGTCGTCCTAGACGAATATGCCTCGATGAAGGTTGAAGTGTGGGAACAGATTATAAGACCTACGCTTGCAGATGTAAAAGGTGGTGCGTTATTTATAGGTACGCCCGCAGGTAAGAATCACTTCTATGAAATATGGAAGGAAGCGGATGAGGATAAGAATGAAGATTGGGAAGCATTCCAATATAATTCTACAGATAATCCGATATTAGACCCTGAAGAGATACAAGTAGCTAGAGAGACTATGTCTACCCAAGCCTTCAGACAAGAGTTTGAGGCAAGTTTTGTCTCCTTTACAGGTGGTATATTTAAAGAGGAATGGGTTAAGTATGACGAAACAGAACCAAGAGACGGAAACTTTGTCATTGCAGTCGACCCTGCAGGATTTGAAAAGGTTGAAAAGGAACGTGGTCTTAAAGGTAGTAAGCTCGATGAAACAGCTATTTCTATCGTTAAAATTAATAGTGATGAGTGGTGGGTCAAGGATATCTTACACGGTAGATGGAATATTAAAGAAACTGCTTCTAAAATATTACAGGCTGCAATTGAAAATCAAGCGACGATTGTCGGAATAGAATCAGGTGCATTAAAGAATGCAATTCTGCCATACTTAGAAGATGAGATGAGGGCAGAAAATAGATGGGTAGTCATAACAGACGTAACCCACGGTGGTAAGAAGAAAGCAGACAGAATTACTTGGGCTCTCCAAGGTAGAATGGAACACGGTAAGATTTCATTTAATAAGGGGAGTTGGAATAAAGACTTTGAATCTCAGTTATTAGAGTTTCCTACGAGCGGAACACACGACGATATGGTGGATAGTCTCGCTTATATAGACCAAGTAAGTGTTGCAGATTTTATACACACTATAGAGTTAGATGATGATTGGCGACCTTCTGACGATATAGCAGGATACTAAAGGATGTGAATGAATATTAACGATTACGAATCAGAAGACGAATATCAAGCTCTTGCTAGTTGGCTATCCGAAAAGTTAGAAGGATGGAGAAACAACAGAGATAATAATAATTTATCACAATGGGATGAATATTATCGTCTATGGCGTGGTCAATGGTCTCCTGAAGACCAAACTAGACAGTCAGAAAAATCTAGAATTATCACGCCTGCTTTACAACAAGCAGTCGAAGCAAGCGTAGCGGAGCTAGAGGAAGCTACATTTGGCAGAGGAAAATGGTTTGACATACAAGATGATATGTTAGACCAAGATAAACAAGACGTAGAGTATATACGTAACCTCCTACAAGAAGATTTAGAAGGTGCAGGATGTAAAGATGCTCTATGTGAAGTATTTCTTAACGGTGCTGTATATGGCACGGGTATTGCTAAGATTATTACTCAAGAGAACATTAAAAGACGTCCAGTAGAGATGCCAGTAGAAGGCACACTTACAAGTACAAGACAGATAGAAGAGTATCCTGAGGTAGAAGTTAAGATTGAAGCTGTATCTCCTAAAGAGTTTCTTATAGACCCAAGTGCTAACACTATTAATGAGGCATTAGGAGTCGCTCACGAGGTATATAAGCCACGTTATATTATAACTGAGGGTATGAATAGTGGTATATACAGAGAAGTTGAATTACCGGCTAATGTTGAAGCTGTAGAGTTAGGGTATGACCCTGATTTTATAGCAATGGATGCTTCAGATAAAATTAAAATATGTGAATATTGGGGTAAAGTACCTAGAAAATACCTAAATTCTTCTGAAGATGAGAATGATTTTGATTATAATGAAGATGAGCTAGTAGAAGCTGTAGTTACACTTGCTAATGGCTCTCATATATTAAGAGCAGAAGAAAATCCATTTATGATGGTTGATAGACCTTTTGTAAGCTATCAACACGACATCGTCCCAAACAAGTTTTGGGGGAGAGGGGTTTGTGAGAAGGGATATAACCCGCAAAAAGCATTAGATGCAGAGATGAGAGCTAGGATTGACTCCTTAGCACTCACTACTACACCAATGATTGCCGCAGACGCTACTAGACTACCGAGAGGAATCAAACTTGAAGTCCGTCCCGGTAAGACTATCCTTACTAATGGAGACCCAAGGCAAGCACTTATGCCTCTAACTCTAGGTTCGACAGACCAAAATACCTACAATCAAGTTGCTTCATTGCAAAATATGATTCAGATGGGTACTGGTTCTGCGGATATGGGTGTTCCGGATAGAGCTACATCTAGTGGTATGTCAATGGTTCAGTCTGCGAGCATTAAGAGACAGAAACGTACTCTAATGAACTTCCAAAATACATTCCTCATACCTATGATTAACAAGAGTATGTGGAGAAAGATACAATTTGATGTAGACAGGTATCCTGTTACTGATTATAAGTTCGTACCATACTCTACTATGGGTATTATGGCTAAAGAGCTTGAAATGCAACAAATGGTTCAAATGCTCCAGTCAATTCCGAAAGATTCTCCTGCTTTCAATGTCTTGTTATTAGCTGTCTTTCAGAACTCTAGTATCCATAATAGAGACCAAGTGGTACAATCACTTATGCAAGGTTTCCAGCCTAATCCTGAACAGCAGCAAATGCAACAGACGGCTCAACAGCTACAAATGCAGCAATTACAGGCTGATATACAAAAGACACTAGCAGAAGCACAGGAAGAACAGGCTAGAGCTATGAAGCACCAAGCAGAAGCAGGGTCATTACAGCCACAGAATGAGCTAGACGTACAAGAAAGAATTATGGGACTACAGAAGAAAATGATGGAACTAGAAAAAATGAAAGCTGATATTGAAAAGCAGTATTCAGAGACAGCTAGGAACATACCTGAAGTAGAACATCTTAAATCGGAGACAGCTTTAAATTATGCCAACGCACTTAGACGCAACGACTAAAGAATATTATAAAGCTAGACAAGATTTAGTAGAACAAGACGGATGGATAGACTTAGTTGAAGAACTAAAAAATCTTGAATCCATTTATAACAAATTAGACTCAATAGAGTCTGAGAAAGACCTTTGGTTTGCCAAGGGTCAGTTGTCAATTTTAAGACAAGTAATTGCCTTAGAAGAAACAACTAAACAAGCGGCAGAAGAACTAGAAATCTAGCCCTGCCATTTTTAACTTCATAACCCTACGGGGCGGAGAATGACAATTATGAGTAATATAGTAGTGGACGCTGATTCGCAAGAATCGCAAGTAGAAGAACCTAACGTAGAAATTTCTAATATAGAAGATAGTACGATAACAGACGATGTAGAGGTAGCAGAAGCATCAGAAGCAACAGATATAGAAGCCAGTACGGATAATGTAGAAGTTGCAGAAGAGTTAAGCATACCCTCTAAGTTTGCCGGAAAATCGACAGAAGAAATTATAGATAGTTATACTAATCTTGAAAAAGAACTTGGACGTAAAGCCCAAGAAGTTGGAGAGCTAAGAAAATTATCAGATAGTTTCCTACAAGCTGAGGTAGCGAGAACCAAGCAAAATCCACAAGATAACACTCCATTAGAAACTAAAGATAATGAGGATACTGATTTCTTTGATGACCCTAATAAGGCTGTCAATAGAATGATTGAGAATCACCCTAAGTTTCAAGAGTTCCAACAGTTTCAAGCTCAACAAGCACAAGCCGGAGCTAAAGCTAGATTGGAACAAACACATCCTGACTTTACTGATGTCGTACAAGACAAAGCATTTCAGGAATGGGTACAAGATAGCCCGATTCGTATGCAGATGTTTCAAGCAGCCGATTCTTATAATTTTGATGCCGCTAACGAATTATTGTCCAATTGGAAAGATAGGTCGATGATTAGTAAGACTCAAGAAGTCAAACAGGCAGCAGAAACAAATAGGAAAGACGCTCTTAAAGCAGCAAGCACGGAATCAAGGTCATCTTCAGGCTCAAACGCAGGAGGAAAGACATATAGAAGAGCTGACCTCATACGTTTAAAAATGGAAGACCCAAGTCGATATGAAGCACTAGAAGACGATATCTATGCTGCATATGCTGACGGTAGGGTTGTTTAATAAAAGCTAATATAACTTATAGGAGTTAATTAAAATGGCAAATATGACAGTTACGACTGCAGCCAAGTTTATTCCAAAACTATGGAGTGACGAGGTAATAGCAACGTATAAAGCAAACCTAGTTGCGGCTAATCTAGTCCGCAATCTAAACCACGTAGGAAAAAAAGGAGACACTATTCACATCCCAACGCCGGGACGTAATGCTGCAAGTGCGAAAGTTAAAGACACAGCAGTTACGCTTGTAGTAGATACTGCAGTACACACAGATGTAGTAATCAACAAGCACTTTGAATGGTCGACACAAATTGAAGATATTGCAGAACTTCAGGCATTAAATTCAATGAGACGTTTCTACACCGATGATGCTGGCTATGCACTCGCAAAGCAAGTTGATTCTCAATTAGTTACTGATATGGATGGTGCAGCAGCACTAACTGGCGGTAACGCAGTAATTGCAAGTGTAACAGACTGGGACACAGCAATTCTAACTGCAATCGAAAATCTTAATGATGCTAATGTTCCGGTAAATGACCGTTCTATCATTGTAACGCCTTCTTGTATGACGGCACTTATGAAAGAAGAGCGTTTCACAGAACAAGCCTTTATCGGTAGCGGTAATGCAATTAAGACTGGTAAAATTGGTATGATTTACGGAGTAGACGTTTATATGTCTACACAAGTAGGTACTGGTAATACTGAAAAAGCATTCTTGTTCCAAAAAGATGCTTTGGTACTAGCTACACAACAAAATATCCGTACACAGACTCAGTATGTACAATCTCAACTAGCAGATTTGTTCACGGCTGATACTGTTTATGGAACTAAAGTTGTACGTCCGGGTTCAATCCAAGAGATGACATCGTAGTTTTAACCACGGAGCTCTCCTCGAAAGGGGAGAGTTTCATATTAAACCTAGGAGATTTGTATGAAAAAGAGTAGAAAGAGAAGGATTTACCCAACTAGAAGGCAAAAATTATTTCTTGCAGTATTACGCATACGTCAGAGGATTACATAATGAGTATTGATAGAGGACACGGAATTGCAACATCATCAGTATTGGCTGACAGTTATGACTTAGATGCACTAATTGCAGATACTGAGGCAGCCAAAGTTGCCGCCCAGACAGCCAAAACTAACGCAGAGACTGCAGAAACTAACGCAGCTACAAGTGCTACAGCTTCAGCTACAAGTGCTACAGCCTCGGCTACAAGTGCTACAGCTTCAGCAGCTAGTGCAGCTAGTATAACAGGAGATGCAGCAGCAGCCGCAGCTAGTGCCACAGCAGCAGCCAATAGTGCCACAGCAGCAGCTACTTCTAAGACGGGTGCAGATACAGCTAAAACTGGAGCAGATACAGCTAAAACAGCAGCAGAGGCAGCTAAAACTGCAGCAGAGACCGCAGAAGCAGCAGCTTTAGTATCTAAGAATGCAGCAGCAACAAGTGCTAGTGGTGCTTCTACTTCAGCTTCTACTGCTACAACACAGGCGTCTACGGCTACAACTAAAGCCTCAGAAGCGTCTACATCAGCTACTAACGCAGCATCAAGTGCTACAGCAGCAGCCTCTAGTGCGACATCTTCTGCTAGTTCAGCAACATCAGCATCAGGTAGTGCTACAACAGCAACTACTAAAGCAGGTGAAGCGTCTACTTCAGCAAGCACGGCAACAACTAAGGCTAGTGAAGCCGCTACGTCAGCAACAGCTTCAGCTACATCAGCAACAGCCGCAGCAGCTAGTGCGACAGCCGCAGCAGCAACTAAAGACTCAATAGATGAGTTCTATCTAGGAGCTCAAAGCTCTAATCCTACAGTAGATAATAATGGTGATGCAGTTACAACGGGTGATTGGTACTTTAATACCTCTTCAAACGAAACTAGAATTTATAACGGTTCTGCTTGGCAAGTAACAGTCATATCAACTTCAGGTTTAGTTAGTAAGACATCAGCCACAGGTTCAGCAGAGTTACCAGCAGGTACAACAGGTCAAAGAGATGGCTCACCTTCTGCTGGTTTTATGAGATTTAACACAACAGACACAAGTGCTGAGATTTACGATGGTTCAGCTTGGTCTCCAGTAGGCGGTGGTAACACTACAGACAAAGGTCTATACGAACACGCACACACCATAGCAGCTAACTATAGCATAACAAGTGGCAACAACGCTATGACTGCTGGTCCGATTACAATCAATTCAGGGGTGTCGGTCACAATACCTACTGGTTCAACTTGGGTGATAGCATAATGGCAAAAGTTAAAATACAAGGCAACGCATCAGGCACAGGAATACTAACAGTAACTGCTCCTAATACGAGTACAGACAGAACAATAACATTACCTGACTCGACAGGAACATTATCAGTTGACAAATCTATTACTGATAATGGTAATGCTACTGCTATGACTATTGGTGCAGATGAAAATATAGGTATTGGAGTAGTTCCTAAGGCTTGGCATAGTAGTGGTGTAGCGTTACAGGTCGGTGCTGGAGGTTGTGTTAAAGGACATACTACGGATGAGCGAGTAGCATTACTCTCAAATGCTTATGAAGCAGCATCTGATGGAAACTGGAAGCGTGTTTTAACAGGATTAGCAGCCAATGTGAATATAGACAATGGTGTAGTTAATTTTGAAACAGCAGTTACAGGTTCAGCTGATAGTAATATTACTTGGACCAACCCTGTACAAATTGATTCAGAGGGTATTAAGTTTAACGGTGACACAGCAGCAGCCAATGCTTTAGACGATTATGAGGAAGGCAGTTTTACTCCAGTTTTTACAGGCTCTAGTGGAAGTGCTGGTTCTTATGATACTGGTGAACACGAAGCACGGTACACAAAAATTGGTAGGTTAGTTACTATTCAATTCAAAATTACCTTAACTAATAAAGGTTCTTGGGGTGGTGAAGTTAGATTTACTACATTGCCATTTAGTGTTTCAGACACAATGCCAGCTACTGGTAGTGTTACCTTGGCGTATGTAGATGTACCTGGTGATGCAAGTAACCATAATGTTTATGTAACTAGTGGTGTTACATATTGGAGAGTTCAATATACAACAGATAACAATGCTACAAGTATGGTTCTGCTTAGTGAAACAGCAAATAATGCAGTTTTTGCGGGAACATTTACTTATACAACAAACGCTTAATTATTCTAAGTAGATTCTTAGAACGGACATTTAACAACAGGAGAATGCAATGGCATTAACAAAAGAAACAGTAATAGACAAGATTGAAGTATTAGAGATGGGGCAATTGCAAGTACGCACAGCAACAAGAGTCAAGGAAGATGGAGCAGTATTGTCATCATCATTTCATAGACACGTTGTAGAACCTAGCACTAAAGCTAGTGGTTCTTGGGCAGACACAGACATTAGTGGTGAAGATGCTAGAGTACAGGCAGTAGCTAATGCGACTTGGACTGACTCAGTAAAGACAGCTTATCAAGCAATGATAGATGCAAACAGTTTATAGGAGTAACGTAGATGGCACTAACAATTAATGGTACAACTTCAGGAGTATCTCTAAAGACTGACACCAGTAACATTGGACTAGGTGCTAACGCAGTAGACTCAATTACTACAGGTGACTATAACGTAGGTATTGGTGACAATGCTGGTACTGCTATAACTTCTGGTGCAGAAAATACAGCTCTTGGTGCTGATGCTTTAATAGCCAATACAACTGCATCTAAAAATACAGCAATAGGTGCTTATACTTTAGTAGCTAACACTACAGGTGCTGAAAATACAGCAGTTGGTAAACAGGCTTTATATTCTAATACCACAGCATCTAACAACACAGCAGTAGGAACTAATGCTTTATTAGCTAACACTACAGGTGCAGACAACACAGCTACAGGTTATATATCACAAACCAACACTACTACAGGTTCAGATAATACTAGCTTTGGTTCTCATTCATTAAAAGAAAATACGACAGGATATAACAACACAACTGTTGGTAAAGATTCTATGAAAGAAACTACCACAGGTAATAACAACACCTCAGTTGGTCACTCAGCTTTAAAAGCCAACACTACAGGTATTGAAAATGTTGCGGTGGGTAGATTAGCATTAAATAAAAATACAACTGGTGATTGGAACACAGCAATTGGTAGAGCAGCACTAGAATTTGCTACTACAGCAGATTACAACACAGCGGTTGGTAGAAGTGCTTTAGTTGCTACTACAACTGGAAATCAAAATACAGCTGTAGGTGCTTTATCATTAGATGCTAATACTACTGGTGCTGCTAATGTAGCTATGGGTGTTGGTTCTTTAGGAGCTAATACTACTGCGAGTAACAATACTGCTCTTGGATATGCTAGTTTAAACGCTAACACCACGGGTGTTGATAATGTAGCGGTAGGAAAAAGTGCTTTACTAGCTAATACAACAGCTTCTCAAAACACAGCTATAGGTAGAGAGGCTTTATTTACTAACACCACGGGTGCTGATAATGTAGGAATTGGTGCAGCTTCTTTATACTTGAACACCACAGGACATAACCACACAGCAGTTGGTAGAAGTGCTATGATAAATAACACTACTGGCACTCATAGTACCGCACTTGGTTCAACTGCTTTACAAGCTAATACAACAGGCGGTGCTAATGTTGCTGTTGGCTCAAGAGCATTAGAAGCTAATACGACAGCTTCAAGTAACGTAGCTGTTGGTTATAAAACATTGCTTTCTAACACTACAGGCTCACAAAACACAGTTCTTGGTAGAGAGGCTGGTGATAACATTACCACAGGAGATGCTAATACTATTATAGGTTATGATGCAACTGAAGGTATATTAACAACAGGAAGTAATAATGCTTTTATTGGAGCTTTTGTTAGACCTAATAATGCCTCTTGTAATAATGCTTTTGGTTTTGGTTACAATATAGTAGCAGAAGATAGCTACACTACTATAGGTTACGGAACTAGTGAAATAAGAACTTCACACGGCTCTACATCTTGGGCAACTGTGTCAGATGAGCGTTACAAAAAAGACATAGTTGACTCTACAGCTGGACTTAGTTTTGTTAATGCTCTTAAACCTAGAACATTTAAGTATAAAAACTTAGGTGAACTACCAAATACATTTAACGCATACAAAGAAGGCTCTACTGAAGTCTTTAAGAATTCTAATACCAACCACGGATTTATAGCACAGGAAGTTAAGGTTGCTATAGATGCTGATTCTAGTATTAAAGACGGATTTAAATTGTGGGATGACAGAGAAGATGGCTCACAAGAAGTAGCAGAAGCAGCACTAATCCCAATATTAGTCAAAGCAATACAAGAATTATCAGCAAAGAACGAGGCTTTGTTGACTAGAATTGAAGCCCTCGAAGGATAACACAGGAGTAAGTAATGGATGTAGAAATGACAGCAGACGAAGTAGCAGCAGCTTATGTAGCTATGGGTCATTCAGTAGATGAAGTCAACAGCAGTAAAGGTGCTGATGAAACTGATGATGAATTTGCAGCAAGAGTAGCTAGGAATAAAGAACACCTAGTATTAATGAAAGCAAAGAAAAAGATAGATGGCACAACATCTATTTGGACAAGCGAGAGCTTTACAGCAATTGATGCAGCTATAGCATCTTAACTTAGGAGTAGACGATGGCTAAAAAACAAAAAGAAAAGCCTGTAATCACAATAGACGACAAAGAATTTAATATTGAAGATATGACAGGTGAACAACAAGCAATGATAAACCACATTAACGATTTAGATAGGAAGATTGCACAGAGTCAATTTAACCTAGAACAATTAACTTTTGGTAAGAATGCTTTTGTAAATTCTCTAAGTCAATCTTTGGAAACTTAGGAGTAATAAATGTCAACAATCAAATCATCTAACGAACACCTTACGCTGAACGCAGATGGTTCGGGCAAGGATATTAAGTTTCAAAGCAATGGCTCAGAGGTAGCCAGTATAAGTGATGGTGGTGTAGTAACTGCCACTAGCTATGCTGGTAGTGGTGCTAACTTAACTGGTATTTCAAGTGTAGGTGGAGCTACAGGTGTAGACTTTAACGATAATGTTAAAGCTAGATTTGGTACAAGCAATGACTTAGAAATATACCACGATGCTACAAACTCTTTATTAGTAAATAACACAGGTGGTTTAAGACTTTGTTCAGATACTGTATATTTTAGAAATGCTGCTAATAATGAAAATGGATTAGTATTTACTGCTGATGGCTCAGTAGACCTATACCATAACAATGCTAAGAAATTTGAAACAACTGCTGATGGTGTAACAGTATCAGGCACTACAGTAATGACTGGTTCAGGACAAACTGGTGGCCCAGCTTCATCAGGCACAACGCAAGTAGACACAGTTGCAGAGTTTTCTGGTGCTGGAAACCAAAGACTTTATGTTGGTAATGATACTTCTAGTAATACTATGTGGTTACAGAACAATAATCCAGGTTCTTTAGATGTTAACTACGCTATAAACCTTCAACCAAATGGTGGATTACTTTATGTTTCAAAAGGTAATGCTGGCGATTTGCGTGTTGGAAATTTTGTAGCTAACGGAACTGGTCAAGGCATTAAAATTATGTCAGATGGTAATCAAGGTTCAATAATAATAGAAACACATTTAACAACTAATAGAACTATGTTTTCGTTGGTAAATGGAAACGGTACTATTGGCACTATTTCAACAAGTGGCTCTTCAACATCATATAACACTTCGTCAGATTACAGGTTAAAAGAAAATGTAGACTACACTTGGGATGCTACAACAAGACTTAAACAACTTAAACCAGCTAGATTTAATTTTATAGCAGACGACACTAATACCCTTGTTGATGGCTTTTTAGCACACGAAGTATCAAGTGTAGTTCCCGAAGCTATTAATGGTGAAAAAGATGCTATGCAACCAGCAGTTTTATATACTGCAAATGATGATATACCTGAAGGAAAAGAAGTAGGCGATGTTAAATTTGCTGAAACTATAGCTTCACAAAGCATAGACCAAAGCAAACTTGTACCTTTATTGGTTAAAACAATTCAAGAGTTAGAGGCTCGTATAACTGCACTAGAAGCCTAATGTCTGACAGACTGCGTAACAATGTAATAGCTGGGTTTATAGTTGTAGCTTTTTGGATAGTGTTTGTATTGCCAGTAATGGCTGCTGACCCTATTGTTACAAACAGTACAAGTAATAGCACAGTAACTACAAGTACAGATACTAAGAGTACAATAAGGACTAACCCACCTAGTGCAATTAGTCCGAGCATTAACGCAAGCAATAGTGACTTATGTATGGTAGGTGTTAGTGGAGCAGTACAGACACAGATACTAGGTATCAGCACAGGACAGGCTTACTCAGATGAGAACTGTATGAGACTTAAGAATGCAAAGGTACTCTATGATATGGGTATGAAGGTAGCAGCAGTTGCTTTGATGTGCCAAACGAGGTCGGTGTTTGACGCAATGAAATTTGCAGGAACTCCCTGCCCGATAAACTCGCCCACTACAGGTGAGGGGCTGATAGGACAAGAAGCTACAGCAGAATGGAGACTGAACCCTAAGAAGATTCCAGAAAAACAACAATCTTCTAATATGAACAGAGGAGTATTTCTTGAAAAGTTGGTTAGTGGCATTCTTGGTGTTATCTTGCTCGCTATCCTCGTGGTCTGACCCAGAGATAATTGAGCATCAGATTGCAGA
>Ga0213869_10001325_pt1 | contig 18704 bp, 17 predicted proteins | sample PICome_10_FD_160083 | JGI IMG/M metagenome (GOLD analysis project Ga0213869, IMG submission 160083) | Coastal seawater microbial communities near Pivers Island, North Carolina, United States - PICO132 | ecosystem: Environmental > Aquatic > Marine > Coastal | place: USA: North Carolina...
AGCGTCCGAAGGGCAGTGTGGCCTGGGAGTTCCCGGTCAACTGCCCGAGTTGTGGCGTGGCGCTGATACTCCCTGACGGCGAGGCTGACACGCGCTGCTTCAACACGGCGTGTCCGGCAAAACAGGTTGCCAAAATCGCCTACTTCGCCTCACGCGGGGGAATGGACATCGAGGGACTCGGCGAGCAGATGGTTGAGAAGCTCATCGACGCCGATTTGATTGCCGATGCCGCTGATCTGTACTCACTCACTGTTGAGCAACTCGTGGCGCTTGATCGTATTGGCGTAACCAGTGCCACAAGCCTGGTCGACTCGATCCGAGAATCCAAGGAACGGCCTCTTCAAAAATTCATGCGATCCCTTGGCATCCGGCACTTTGGTCCAGCAGCATCGCAGGCACTTGCTGCTGAGTTCCGCACACTCGATGCCATCATGGGACAGACGACCGAAGAGCTAGCCGCCGTCGATGGCGTGGGTGGCGTCATAGCATCCACTATCTCGGAGTGGTTCGCAGCGCCTGAGAACCGTGCGTTCGTAGAGCGATTCCGAGATGCCGGGCTCAACTTCGGTGATCCGAAGGAAGCCGCTCGGGCGGCAGAGGCGAAGGCGCTCACCCCTCAATCGTTGACGGGGAAGACCGTAGTCGTGACGGGAGCAGTCCCGGGCTACACCCGGGAGCAAGCCGCCGAGGCAATCACCTTGCGCGGTGGGAAGAGCCCGGGCAGCGTTAGTAAGAAGACCCTCGCCTTGGTCGTCGGCGACCACGCCGGTGCGAGCAAGCTCGCCAAAGCCGAAGCGCTCGGTGTGCCTCTCGTCGCAGTCACGGACTTCGAAGAGCTCCTAGCTACGGGCGAAGTGCCTCGAGTCGAGCTACTCGAGACTGACGTCGACGAACCGACCTAGACGACTTCGAAAAACCAGCTGTATGAACGGGCGCTGTCACGCCCCTCGTCGGCGCGCCAGTACAGCACTCGTGCTTGGTGGCGCCCCTGAGTAAATTTGGTTATCTGCGAATCTTCGGATGGTGTAAAAGAAATGATCGAGTTGCCTGGATCGAAGATTGCTGTCGGCGGAAATGCCAAGAGCTGACCGGGCTCAGCTTCGAGTTCACCAATATTAGTGGTCTCAAGTTCAATGCCATCGACGACGAGGACTGCTTCGTAGCCGAATTCGAGATCAACGGCGATGCCTTCCTGCTGGAGGACCTGCACGGCATTCTCGACAGGTGAGATTGATTCGATCTCTGCAGGCCGGGTTACGCCGTCGTCGCCGGTGATTGCACTGAAAAAGCCCCACACAATCAGCGTCAGCCCAGCAGCGATCACGAGGCTGGCAATAAGTAGCCCACGGTCAGGCCTGCGCCGCTTAGCGGGTGCCAACGGTGGCGTTTCGTCATGCCCAACAGGATCGTCGAGGTCGGTCACATCCTTATCATGCCTGACAAGTCGGCACGCCACACAGCTGATACCACTCGGGGGAGTCCAGGCGGTAGCTTTTTGCCGTGGCGGTCGGCAAGACATTTGGAAGCAACAGCGTCGATGGCCTCGTTGATCGTGTGTTCGCCGAGCGGTATCGCGTCGTTGAGGTCGCTTCAGCGGGTGCCAACACCGTGATCTGCTCGGCTGTTGACATCGAGACGGCCCAGGCGGTCACGTTGAAGATCGTGGAGCCAGGTTTAGCCGAGGACAAAGCCTTCCGCCAGGAGTTCCGCATGCGGGCAGAGGTCGTCGGTGAGTTAGGGCATCCTAACATCGCAGCCGTGCTCAACTGGGGCGATCTTGAACTCGATGGCGAATCGACGGTGTTTTGGGTTGTAGAACACCTCGGCGGCGGCAGCTTACGCGACCTGTTCGACCGCGGCCGCTTACTTGAACCATCTCAGGCTCTGGTTGTCGGCCTCGAAGCGTGCCGAGCCCTCGCCGCTGCTCACGAACGCGGGATTTCCCACACGGAACTCACGCCGTCGAAGCTGGTGTTCGGAACTGATCGGCGCCTACGCATCGTCGATTTCGGCATGGCTGAACTCATTGGTCGCGCAGCCTGGACTGAGCCTGCAACCGTGGCCACTCACGTTGCTCGCTACGCGTCTCCGGAACAGGCGTTAGGACTGGACGTTGGCCCCAAGACCGACGTCTACGCGCTGGCCCTTTGCCTGCTTGAGGCTGTCACGGGAGCGGTGCCGTTTGCCTCGGATTCGACGGTTTCAACACTTGCTGCTCGCGTCGATAAATTAATGCCTGTATCGGCCGATATCGGCTCCTTGGCATCGGTCATAGAACGTGCAGGTCGGCCAGAGGCAGCGGATCGTTTCAGTGCGGGCGAATTCGGCAACGCCTTAGTGCAGGCCGCCGAGAAGTTGCCCCGACCTGAACCCATTCCGATCTTGGCGACCGCATTGCTTGAGTCGGCGGACATGCGTCGCCCAAGCGATCCGACCGGAGGAGTTGAGCGACCAGCAAAATTAATCGCAGAAACTGAGACGGTCTCGAGATCGCCTGAACCCGAGTCTGACAGGGGTTTACCTGCAGACGTCGCTGCCGCAGCCGGGGTCTCTGCTGCAGGTGTTGTCGATGCTCCGATTCATGCCAGCGATGGTGACGGACTTGTCATTCTGAGCGACGTTCCTGACGCCGAGATCACAGGTGTTGCAGAAGCGGATGTCGCAGCTGCGCAAACAACCATGATGGGCGAAGTTGGAGTTGACTCTGCCCCGGCGACGGAACAGATGCCGATTACCGCTGTGCCCCTTGCTTCAGCAACGAGCGAGTTGTACGACGACGAGCAACCACGCCGCCGCACGGGTGCCATGGTGATGTTGGCACTCTTTGTCGTGGCAGGGGTTGCCGCGATTGCGTTTGCGGCCTTCTACTTGCTGCGTACCAAGTCCTATGAGGTCCCCGAGTTGGCAGGCGTCGAAGAGGCAGTCGCGCTCAACGAGATTGCAGGTAACGGCTGGGTCGTCGCAGTTGAGTACGACCGTAGTGACGACGAACCAGATGCTGGCGAAGTTATTCGGACGTTCCCACTGCCAGGGGCAGTTCTCGAAGAAGGTGCTGAATTCACGCTGTTTGTCAGCGATGGGCCGCTCTTCCGTCTTCTGCCCGAAGTGGTGGGTCTCACCGCTGACGCGGCTGCCGCGACACTCGCCGATTTGCAGTTGCAGAGCATTGTCGACGTCGAAGGGTTCGACGAAGTTGCCGAGTCGGGCGTGGTGCTGTCGTGGCGAGTCATCGGTGCAGAAGCAAGTGTTGCCGGCGACGAGGTGCTTCCTGGGACCAATTTGGCGCTCACCGTGTCAAAGGGCCCAGCGCCTCGGGTAGTCATGGATGTCACTGGCTTGACGCTCGAAGCAGCAGAGGCCGTCGCAGAGCAAGTGCAGCTGAACGTGGTTGTGAGTGATGATGCCTTCGACGACGATGTCCCGGCTGGCATCATCGTCCGTCAGAACACCGCTGCCGGCGTCGAGTTACCTCGTGACGGAACGATCACGGTGGTCCGATCCAAGGGGCCCGACCTCATTGCATTGCCGGCTCTCGAGGGACTCAGCTTTACTGCTGCCCAGCAGGAGCTGACCGATGCTGGGTTCACCATCGGCAGCTTGCTCGGCACCACCGAAGGTACGTTTTTGTCGATCAGTATCTCAGCCGATCCGATCGGTGATCTGTATCGACGTGGGACCTCGGTTGATCTTATTTTCCTGTAGTTCGCAATCACCTTGACGGATTAGCGATTGCTAAGTTCCGATGATGACAACACTTGACGGGCATGTGGTCATCACTACTGGTACGAGCGCAATGTTGGACTTAAGCACGCGCTGTTCGTAGCCGCTTAAGGCGCTCGGCGCGTCGTGCACGATTGCGACAGCGGCGACGACGCCACGTCGGATGAACGAAGTCGGCACCGAAGCTTGGGCGTTTGGTGGCTCGGTAGCTGTTAGCGCCGACAATGTCGCGGATTGCCGCGGCGCCGGGCACTAAGTCAATCAGGCGAGCGAAGTCTTCGGTGGACTCAATGTCGTTGTAAAAGACGCAGGCATTCGGCGCGACCGCTATCTCGTCAACATGACCGAGGAGGAGTTCGACGCTGTCGGCGACGTGCATCCAAAAGGAACTTTGTCTCTAATTTCCGTGCCCCAACGCATGAGCATGACGCTGGCCGGAGCGCTACGGAATCTGGTGAATGGCTGCAACACATCAGGGCTGTTCGTAGGCTCAGGCCCAACAAACGGCGGCGCCGCCAAGTCCGGTTTCACGACTATGAGCTAGATCGCAGCCAACGAGCTCGGACAATATGGCGTGATCAGCAACTGCGCCGCCCCAACGGCACGGAGCGCTCCGGTCTTGCTGCCCATGGCCTCGAAGACACCATGTCGCTACTTGTCGACGGTGTTATGAACTAACGATGCTCAACGCGAAGGATTCAAGCGGTAATCGACTTGATTTCTTCGGCGATCGTATCGGTGAACTCATTCGACGGAATGGCCGTCTGCATCGCCATCATTTTCATCATGTCGCCCTGGACCTTGATCTTGCCGGCCATAAAGGCCTGCATGGCAATAGTCTGATCCTGTTCGACGAAGAGGGACTGAGCCGTCTCGTAGTCCGTGGTGATGGTCGCGTCCGCGTCGTCGAGTTCGCCGAGTTCGAGCCGCAGTCCACCAGACGAGGTGTCGAAGAAGGCATTGACTGTATTTTCGTCAAACGGCACCTCAAGAATTGCCAGGTTGATCTTGATCGCCGTGGGAATCTCAGGGACCTGATCGGAGTATTTCTCGCGAATGCCCCGCGCTGCATCTATCCATTCGTTGCTCAGAAAAGCATGCGTCATGGATGTAACGATAGCCCTCACCCTCAGTGGAGCGTGGTCGTTCGGGTGGTGACTTGATCGAGGAACGCCTTGTCGAGTTCGAAGCCGAGTCCAGGCGACGTTGGCACCTTGACGTGACCGTCGCTGATCGTGATCGGGTCGATCACAATATCCCTCGCATAAAACCGTGTCGATGCGCTGATGTCGCCTGGGAGGGTAAAGCCGGGCAGCGCTGCAAGCACGGCGTTGGCGGCTCGACCGATACCAGTCTCGAGCATTCCGCCACACCAGACCGGAATGTCCTTTGTGACGCACAGGTCGTGAATGCGAACAGCTTCCAAATACCCGCCCACGCGGCCAGGCTTGATGTTTGCGATCTCACACGCCCCGAGCTCGATCGCGTCAGCAGTGCCCCTCGCAGACACCAACGACTCATCGAGGCAGATCGGAGTGTCGACCTCGGCGGCCAACATTGCATGGCCGATGATGTCAGCCTCAGGCAGTGGCTGCTCAATCAGCAGCATGTTGAACGGGTCGAGTTCGCGCAGATGCTGTCCATCGGTCCGGCGGTAGGCCGTATTGGCATCAACCTGGAGAGGGGTGTCGGGGCCGATGAGCTCGCGCACAGCGGCGACGTGCTCAATATCGCTGCCGGGCTCTATCTTGAGTTTGATGCGGACGTATCCGTCGTCGACGTAGCCTTGCACGGAGCCAAGGAGGTCGTCGATCGAATTGTGAATGCCGATGCTCACTCCACTGGGAATAGTGGTGCGCGTGGTGCCGAGGTAGCTGGCAAACGACGTCTCGGTGGAGCGTAACTGTGCATCGAGCACGGCCATTTCGATGGCTGCCTTTGCCATCGGGTGCCCGTGCAGCTTGGCCAGCGTCGCTCCGACGCTAGCTGCGTCGAGACGGCCTGCTGAGCGAAGCCGGGGCAACAGGTGATGCTCGATGACGTGCTGGGCGCCCTCAACGTACTCGGGTGAGTAGCTCGGTTCTGATAAGGCGACGCACTCTCCCCAGCCTTCGGTGACTGAGCCGTCCTCAGCAGTCAGTTCCACTCTTACGAGCAGGATGTCTCGTGCGGATTGCGACCCGAAACTCGTACGGAACGGGCTGACTAGTGGCATGGCGATCCGCCGTAGTTCAACCAAACCAAGCTGAAAATTTGTCATGGGCCGATCACGTACTCTCCGTTGCGGGTAAAACCGACCACGTGGTGACCGGAGTCGAGTGCGGTCGTGAGGGCCTTGCGGCTGCTGGTGCGCCAGGTGGCGACCGCAGAGGGGTCCGTTCGGCGAAGCGTGATGATGTCATCAGGAGTCGGAATGAGCGAGCGAACATCACTGCCGGCGCCGTCTCGCACGGGAGCGGTGGTGGATGCAGCGGTCGACCAGGCCATGAGCAAACGGTCAGACTCGTCGCCAGCGTTGATGGCATCAGTCATCGTGCCGTAGAACTGCGGGAGGTACTCATGGACCTCTGCGCCGAGGATCGCAATGTTAAACCAGGCGTTTCGACGGACCAGCGGATCGAACGTCCAGACAATCCACTCGATGCCACGCTCGCGGGCCCACAACTGTTGGTGCAACTTCATGGCTCGCCCGAGACCAGTACTTCGTGCTCCCGGCAAGATGCCGGTGACGTGACTGTGGAGTGCGGGATGACCATGGTGTGTGGCAAGTAAGGCTACTGACGCGCCCAGGATCTGCCCGTTTGGGTGGTTGTCCCCTCGGCGGGAAGTGTCAAAAGCTCCAACGACATAGCCGCCAGCATGCGAGATCGCCATCAGCATTTCTAGGCGGACGAGTTCAGTCCTTGAGCCCCAGACCTGTTGGAACACATCGCCGACGATGACCATGTCGTCGGCATGAGTGAGGAGACGGATCTCGACGGCGTTGTCCGGGGTCAATGGAAACACTCCGGGCTCGGGCGTTCCGTTGTCGGGTGTCAGGGTGGGGTTCATGAAAGATACTCGTTGTGTTGACACCGGACGATGGAGATGGGTGCCTCGCTACCCACGGTAGGCGCTCGGCACTGCCAACGCCTCACGAATCTTGGCGCTGTGCGCTGATTCCCATCAATGGGGCGATAACAGCGGTCGCGGCGGCGCCTGAACTGAACGTCTCGTCAAATTGTGTGCCACCTGGTCACGAATGCCGATAGTCATGTCGTATGGCTCGCATTCTGGTCACCGAAGAAATCGCCGACGGAGGGCTTGAACGCCTCCGGCAGGCTGGCCACGACGTTGACATCCAAGTAGGAAAGTCTGCTGAGGAACTGCTGACGATCGTCCCTGGATCATCGGCGCTCATCATTCGCTCCGCAACGCAGGTCACCGCAGAACTTCTCGCCGTTGCGGACGACCTCATGGTCGTCGGACGAGCTGGCATCGGCCTCGACAACGTCGATGTCAGTGCAGCGACCAAGCAGGGCGTCATGGTGGTCAATGCACCCCAGAGCAATATTGTCTCCGCAGCCGAGCACACGATGGCCCTCCTGCTTGCCCAAGCACGCAACGTTCCGCAAGCCCACGCAGCGCTCGTTGCGGGTCGCTGGGAGCGAAGCCGCTGGACAGGTGTCGAGTTGGTTGACAAGACCCTGGGTGTCGTTGGCCTTGGCCGTATCGGCAAGCTCGTAGCCGACCGGGCTCGGGCGTTCGGGATGCGCATCGTGGCGTACGACCCTTTTGTGTCGGAGGACCGCGCGAAGAAGATGGGGGTCGAACTTTTGGCACTCGACCAGCTGGTCGCCGAGTCGGACTTCCTGACGGTGCACCTTCCCAAAACCCCTGAGACCCTGGGTCTGATCAACCGCGATCTTTTACTCAAGGCCAAGCCGTCGCTGCGGGTCATCAACGTTGCCCGCGGCGGTATCGTGCACGAGCAGGATCTCGCTGATTGCGTTCGTGATGGTGTCATCGCCGGCGCTGCGCTCGACGTGTTCTCGACCGAGCCGGTGACCGAGTCCCCGCTCTTTGGGCTCGACAGCATCGTCGTCACGCCACACCTCGGCGCAAGCACCAACGAAGCCCAGGATAAGGCCGGCGACACCATCGCCACCATGGTCGAACTGGCACTTGCGGGCGATTTCGTTCCGTTCGCGGTCAATGTCGATGCTGCAGAGGCCAACGAGACCCTCCGGCCCTACCTTCCGCTTGCCGAGAGGCTCGGCGGTCTGTTCGTCGCTCTGAACGGGTCAATGCCAAAGACGCTTGAGATTTGTACCGAAGGCGAGATTGCGGGCTACGACACGCGCATCGTCGAACTCGCCGTTCTGAAGGGTTTCTTCGGAGCGATCTCTGATGAGCCGGTCACGTACGTGAACGCCCCTCAGCTTGCTCAAGATCACGGCATCGAGGTGCGTGACGTCAACTGCGCCACATCTGCGGATTACGTCAATCTGCTGACCCTGCGTGGTGGCGAGCACTCGATTTCGGGCACGTTGTCAGGCCCTCGGCACGAGCAACGCATCGTAAACATCGACGGCACGCCGTTCGATGTTCCGCCAGCAGATCACATGGTGGTCGTCAGCAACGACGACCGTCCTGGGGTCATTGGCACGGTCGGCACGATTCTCGGCGATGCAGCAGTCAACATCGCCGACATGGACGTTGCTCGTGTAGAGGGATCCAGCACCGCTGTGATGCTGATCGCTCCGACCGAGAGAGTCCCTGATGAGACGCTGACAGCGCTGTGCACAGCGCCGGGCATTCTCGACGTCAAGACACTCTGAGTCGAGGGAAGTGAGCAAGAAGGAGGTGCTAACCCCTGTCTGGCTGTCGTGCCAGACGGGAATAACGGGTAACGAAAGGAGCTTGTGAGAGTTGCACAAGCATTGTCCACGGCATCTAACACGGTTTTTCCTCTGAGTCCGCGAAACAACGTCCCCTGCCATCGACTCATTAAGATCCTGCCAGTCAATAAGAATGTTCGAGACCGAAGTCGGATTGGTTTGGAACGGGCCGTCGAGGCTAGTACGCAAAACGTCTGAAAAGGTTGAGTGCTCCTTGTGTGGCACCTAGCGGAGGTCAGCAGGGTTGACGCGGCTGGCGAGCAGATGCCATACGGGAACCTCGCCCTCGCCATCGCACCAAAAGCGCGCAGGCGTCACCAAATCTCTTGCTTCTTTCAGTTGTTACCAGGATTGGTGAGGGTGAGTGATGCGGCAGTTCGTTTGGCCTCAGCCCGGGCCGCATCGGCAAAATCTTCGCCGTTGCTGGCATACAGCACGGCCCGCGACGAGCTGACGATTAGTCCGCTGGACGTGGCATCGGCGCCTTGCTCGACGACGGTTGCGGCATCACCACCCTGGGCACCGACACCTGGCACGAGAAACGGAAGACCTGGGGCTGCAGCCCGAATCTCAGCGATTTCGACCGGGTAAGTGGCTCCGACGACCAGACCGCAGTCGCCGAGCTGGGACCACTCGTTTGCGACGCGTTCAGCAACGTGCATGTACAGCGGTTTACTGCCGTGCTCCGGGGCTGTGACCAACGATTGGAAGTCATCCCCTCCCGGGTTGCTCGTGCGACACAGCACGATGACACCACCACCGTCATTTTCGCTGTGCTTAAAGAACGGCTCAACTGAATCAGTACCGAGATACGGGTTGACGGTCACCGCGTGTGCGCCGTACCGACTGAAGGCTTCGCGAGCGTAGTGTTCGGCTGTTGATCCGATATCACCGCGCTTCGCGTCGAGGATCAGCGTCACATCGGGGTAGGTCTCACGGATGTACACGCAGATGCGCTCAAGAGTGTTTTCGGCGCGCTGGCTGGCGAAGTAAGCGAACTGTGGCTTGAAAGAGCAGACAAGATCAGCCGTCGCGTCGATGATCGCCCGGCAGAATCTTTCGATCGCGTCGGGTGCTCCATCAAGCGGAGCGGGTAGGCGCGCCGGGTCTGGGTCGAGACCGACACACAACATTGAAGACGACATGGTCCATGACCGTTTGAGCTGCGCATGAAATCCCACGCGCCCGAATGTACCCCCAGCCGCCCCTCAGCGCCTGAGCGTCACTCAACGGTGATTGCTGCTGTCGGACACATATCCGCAGCTTGGTTGACTTTGTCCGCCAGTTCAGGACTGGGGTTCTCCTCAAGAATGTAGAGATAGCCATCGGTCCGAACCTCGAACACTTCGGGGCAGACCTGCATGCAGGCTCCGGTAGATGCGCAGTTGTCGAAATCGACGGTGACCTTCATGAGCAGTTCTCCTGTTCTGAGCTGGTGCGTCTCAGGCTTTGGCCTTACGGTAGCCGTCAGCCAGTGCTGCTTCTGCGGTCTGATAGCAGCGTTCGGCCTTCGTGCGCTCGTAAAAACGGCCGCCTGGAACATGGAAAATATTTGACTTGTCGTTGGCCTTAATCGGATGGTTCGGCGGACACGAGCCATCGTCGTTCGATGGGACCCATTGCGCTACGTCGGCAACTGGCTCGACAGTTACAGGCTCGAGTGGCGGCCACTCTGGAGGAGCGGACGGCGACGGCGGCGCATTGTGGTCGCGCCACCACCCCCATGCCACCCCTCCAACTGCGCCGATGAGGAGCAGCCAAATTGAGCGTCGCATCGCGGTGATCATCAACGACATAAGGATCACGGTAGCGCCGGGCATGCTCCGCACGGTGGTTTAACGGCGCTGGCGTTCGAATCCAGCGAGCACGGCGCGCAGTGATGCGGTCGTGATATTTGGATCGGTCCCAATGCCCCAGCGGATGTTGCCGTTGGCGTCGACGGTTTCGATGTAGGCGACCGCTCGGGCGTCTGAGCCTTGCCCGATGGCGTGCTCGGCATAGTCAAGCACGTCGAAGTCGCCGCCGACTGACGAACCAAACTCCGAGACCAGCGCAGCGACAAACGCTTCGACGGGACCATCGCCTTGTCCGTTGAGCGAATGAGCTGAGCCATTGACGTCGAGCTGGACCTGAATCGACGTGTTGCCTGTGGTGTCGTCGTTTGACACGGTGTGCAACTCGTGGCTCCGCAGGCGCATGTTCGGCTCCGAAGGCATGTATTCGAGTTGAAACGCATCCCACATCACGCCGGGGCCGATCTCAGTGCCGGAGTCCTCAGTGATGTGCTGAATGGTTTTCGAGAACTCAATCTGGAGTCGACGCGGCAGGTCAAAGCCGTGCTCGGTCTTCATCACGTAGGCCACGCCACCCTTGCCGGACTGGCTGTTGACGCGAATAACCGCCTCATAGGTGCGCCCCACGTGCTTCGGGTCGATCGGCAGGTACGGCACTGCGAACTTGGCGTACTCGCCCGTCGCACTATCGCGACTCTGATCAAGTGCGTCGATGCCCTTCTTGATCGCATCTTGGTGACTGCCAGAGAACGCGGTGTAGACAAGATCGCCAACGTAAGGATGGCGCGGACTGACAGGCAGCCGGTTGCAGTACTCCGCCGTACGTCGCAGCGCATCGATATCGGAGATATCGAGCTGTGGATCGACGCCGTTCATAAACAGGTTCATCGCTAGGTTTACGACGTCGACGTTGCCCGTGCGCTCACCGTTGCCAAACAATGTGCCTTCGACACGGTCGGCACCTGCCATTACGCCGAATTCGGCAGCCGCAACAGCACAGCCGCGATCGTTATGAGGATGCAGTGAGATAATCACCGAATCGCGTCGGGAAATTGAACGTCCAAACCACTCGATTACATCGCCGTAAACGTTCGGTGAGTAACACTCAACCGTTGCTGGCAGGTTGAGGATGATCGGTGTGGTTGGAGTGGGTGCAATGACGTTCATCACGGCTTCGCAGACTTCGATCGCATACTCGGGCTCCGTCAGCGTGAAGCTCTCCGGGCTGTACTCGTAGCGAATTTGGGTTGTCGAGCCGTCGGATCGAGCAGGTAGAAGTGCCTCCTGTTCTTTACACAGTGCAGCACCGGTGAGAGCGACGTCCTTGATGCCAGCCTGGTCAAGGTCGAAGACGACCTCGCGCTGAAGTGGGTTGGTGGAATTATAAAAGTGCACGATGGCTCGAGGGGCGTCGCGCAGGCCCTCGTAGGTGCGCTTAATAAGTTCAGGCCGACACTGCACCAGGACTTGAATCCAAACATCGTCGGGTATTAGCTCCTCTTCAATCAACTGTCGGAGAAAGTCGAAGTCAGGTTGACTCGCAGACGGAAAGCCGATTTCGATTTCCTTAAAGCCCATCTTGACGAGCTCTGTGAACATCTGCAGTTTGCGGGCGGGATCCATCGGGTCAATGAGAGCCTGATTGCCGTCGCGCAGGTCGACCGAGCACCAAAGTGGCGCGGCGTCGATGACAACGTCGGGCCAGGTGCGGTCGGTGAGCTTGATCGGGATGAACGGCTCGTACTTGTCAAAGGGCATCCTTGATGGCGATTGTGCCGTGATCGATTCTGGGCTGACGATTTCAGAAGGCATGGTTTCTCTCGTATATCTGGAAGTTCAGTTCGTGGGAGCGCCGGCCGAAAAAGCAAAAACCCCCCGGCCGGAGGGCGGAGGGTGCGGGCGAGCGCGTCATATCGGCACTCGCCCTACATAAGGAGCAGCAGTCGGCCTACGTTCACGTGCCAAACGATAGCACGGACCGGGGCCCGTGCCTATGACTTGCACTGGGGGGTACGCTCTTCGACAACATGACAGAATCAACAGCACGGCGGGGCGCTCCCCGCAGCAAGCGACCGCCGCGTCGCTCTGATGACTCGTCGAGCCGGGACCATGTCAACAAGTCCAATCTGACGACGACGAACTCACTTCCGCCTGTCGAGGCACCAACCGGTTTCTTCGAGCTCGGCGTCCCTGCCCGCATCGACGACGGACTCGCCGCTTGCGGGTTCGCCCAGCCGTTCAACATTCAGACCGAAGCGGTCCCCGTTGCCATGCAGGGCAACGACGTCTGCGGGCGGGCAAAGACCGGCTCAGGCAAGACACTGGCATTCGGCGTGCCGATGCTCGCTCGCATCACCGACCAGGCCGAGCCGATGCGCCCGCTCGGGCTTGTTCTGGTGCCGACTCGCGAATTGGCAGTTCAGGTTGCCGAAGTGTTGCAGCCGGTTGCCAGTCATGCCGGGATGACCGTGCTGCCCGTCTACGGCGGAGCGTCGCGTCATCACCAAGTTGAGGAGATGGCCAAGGGCGTTGAAATCGTCGTTGCGACGCCGCTGCGCCTGATCGATCTGATCAAGTCGAACGAGATCAGCCTCGATCGCATTCAGATCGTCACGCTTGATGAAGCCGACCGGATGGCTGATGACGGGTTCACTCCGCAGGTCGAATGGATACTGCGGCACTGTGATAGTCGCAACCAGACGATGCTTTTCTCTGCAACTCTCGACGGCGATGTCGGCCACCTCATTCGGGCATACCAGACCGATCCGATCACGATTGCTGTCGATGAAGCCACCGACACGGTCGGCACGATGCACCACCTGTTCCTTGGTGTCCATCACATGGATAAGGACAAGGTCATTGGCGCGGTGGGCAAGGGCATCCCAAAGCTGCTGGTGTTCTGCCAGACCAAGCGCAACTGTGACCGTGTGGCGCGCAACTTGGAGGAACTCGGCATCGACGCGCAGGCCATGCACGGCGACATGCAGCAGAGCTCTCGTGAGCGCACGCTGCGTAAGTTCGCTGAAGGAAAGTTGCAGGTGTTGGTCGCGACCGATGTGGCTGCCCGTGGAATTGACATCGACGACATCGGTGGCGTTATTCATTACGAGCCGCCGAAGGACGTGAAGGATTACCTGCACCGTTCGGGCCGCACCGCACGCGCTGGTCGTGACGGTTGGGCCGTCACCTTGGTCGAGTACAATCAGATGACGCAGGTTCGCATCCTGCAACGAATGATGCGCATGGAGCCGACGAAGCCGATCGAGGTCTTCTCGAACAACTCGAAGCTCATGAACCTCAACGAGTTTGACGAAGTCATAACGACCTGAACCCAGGACACTCAACCGATGAGCAACATGCCGGCGGCGGAGTGGGAGATTGACGAGACGCTCGTTTGGGAGCTGCTCGCCGCGCAGGTTCCGGAACTGGCTGATCGGCCGCTGGCAATGCTCGCCAACGGCTGGGACAACGTAATGTATCGGCTCGGCGCTGACCTCACCGTCCGCCTGCCACGGCGAAAGTTGGCCGTACCGTTGATTGAGCATGAACAGCGCTGCCTGGAGTTACTCGCGCCACAGCTGCCGATTCCTGTCCCGGTGCCCGTGCACCACGGCGTTCCTTCCGAACGGTTCCCGATGCCGTGGAGCATCTGTCCGTGGTTTCCTGGCGTGCTTGCCGCCGATGCGTTGTTTACCGATCCGATTCGTGAGGCTCGCCGCCTTGGTGCGTTCCTGACGGCGCTCCACGTCGCTGCACCGGATGACGCGCCGCGCAACGAGTGGCGCGGTCAAGGCGCCAGAGTGCTTGCGCCGCGCGTCGCAGGGAACCTGGTACACATCGACCTCGACGGGTCGACGACTGTCGAGCTGGTCACTTCTCGCTTCGCTGCATTGGTTGACGTCGATCCGCATGCTGGACCGCCCGTGTGGCTCCACGGTGATTTGCACGCGGCGAACATGCTCGTCGACGACGGGGCTATCAGTGCGGTGATCGACTTCGGCGACATCACCAGTGGTGACCCAGCCGTCGACCTCGCCATCGGCTGGATGCTGTTCGAGGCCGAGGCACTCGAAGAGTTCCGTCGGGCGCTTCCCCATGCTGATGGCGCGACATGGTCCCGTGGCGCAGCGTGGGCGTTGCACTTCGCGCTGATGTACCTGGCCAACTCGGCAGACAACCCGCGCCTCAATGCAATGGGACGGCGCTTGCTGCCCTCGGTGATGTCAGGCGAGCTCGCGTAGTTCGCGCTGACGGACGTACGTCGTCACCACGACCGCGAGGCACACTGCCGCAGCGCCGCTGATCGCCGCGCCGGGGCCGGTCCAGGATGCGACCACGCCGAGGAGGAGCGCACCGAACGGCATGATGCCGAACGATGTCAGGGCATACAGACCCATGACGCGGCCCATCAGGGGCTGTGGCGTGTTGGCCTGGATGAGCCCCTGATTCATGTTGATGTAGAAACCGCCCGCCAGCCCCATTGCGAAGGACAGGACGAGCACTTGCCACATCTCAGTGGTACGGCCCGTGAGAATCGTGATGGTCGATCCGCAGATCAGTGCCCGCTGGAACGCGGCGCCCTTGTGCTTCATGTTGCCTTTTCGCATCACGACAAACGAACTGATGGCGATACCCAGGCCCATCAGGGCAAACGGCGCTGCTGCCTCGCCGGCCGTGCGCCCAAGGCCGTCCTTCACGTGTGCTTGCAGCGTGACCATGATGGCGGGATTGACGGTGAGGCTGGCCACGACCAGCAGGCCGAACAACACGCGCAGGTTGTCGTCGCCGACCACATGGCGCAATCCGTCCTTCGTCTCGGCGAGTACGGATCGTTTCGGTGCGAGGTCGGCGTGGGGCGGGACGTCAAGGCGGAGCAGGAAGAGGACCCCGGCAAACATCAGACCGGCTTGGAACCAGAATGCTCCATCAAAGCCCCATTGGTCGCCAACCACCTTGGCGAGCACGGGGCCGAGGATGAGCGACAGGGTCATCGCGATGGCATTAATGGCAATTGCGCTGAAGAGCTGGTCTTTGTGGACGAGTGCGGGGATGAGGGCCGACCGCACCGGTTGGCCGATCGCCGACGCCGCGCCGGCGAAAAGGGTGACGACGATGACCCAGTTGAAGGACAGCGCGTCGGCGCGGATGAGGAGAGCGGCGACGGCCATCACGGCACCGCCGGCAACCTGCGTCCAAATCAGCATGCTGCGACGATCCCAGCGATCGGCCCACACGCCAGCCTGCAGGACCAGGAGCGCCGAGGGCAGTCCGAGTGTGAACACGACCACCCCCTGGTCGCTCTCGCTGCGGTTCAGGCCGTCGAGGACAAGCCACCCGAAGACGAAACGTTGGGCGTTCGAGACGAGAAAGAAGCAGATGTTGTTGAGCCACAGGAGCCGAAACGGACGAACCGTGATTGCGTTCGCTGGGCGCTCGACGCCGGTTTCCGTTGTGGTCACGTCGATCAGCCTGGCAGGTCTGACCTGGACGTCAAGGCGTCAGAGCGAACACTCAGGCACGAGTGGCGATGAAGACCGGGATGGTGCGATCGGTCTTCTCTGCGTACTGCGCGTAGGTCGGGAAGACCTCGACGGCTCGGTCCCACCAGGCTTGCCGCTCATCACCCTCGACGATGCGCGTCGTGTAGTCGGCGGGTGCCGGGCCGTCCTGGATCTCGCACATCGGCTCGGCAACGAGGTTGTGAAACCACGACGGGTTCTTCGGCGCGCCGCCGATCGACGCAACCAGCGCGTACTCGCCGTCATGCTCAACGCGCATCAAGGCGAACTTGCGAAGGTTGCCGCTGGCAGCGCCCCTGGTGGTGACAACGATGATCGGAATCCCGGTCTCACGCAACGTGTTGGCTGCTTGGCCGTTTGTCGCCTCGTAGGTGTCAACCTGTTCGCGGACCCAGTCCATCGTGCTTGGTACGTACGTTCCGGTGAATGGCATGAGGTTGATCGTAGGCGGCGATGCCCTAGCGTCAGCCAGCGTGAAGTCAGCACGTGTCCTTGTCTCCCTCTCGTGCGCGCTTGCCCTCGCTGCGTGTGGAAGAAGCGAATCGGCCGGTGATGGCAGCGAGGGATCGGACGTGATCGCGCAGACCATCGTGCCGACCACCATCGTGGAACGTGCTCCCGATGACCCGGGTGACGTTGAGCAGACATGTGCCGAGCTGGAGACCGTTCGTGACCTGTCCGACGGGATCACCGATGCCACGAACGACATTTTGATTGGGCTCGCCGAAGCTGGTGCCGATGGGTCCGCGGCCGACACGCTTGTGGCGTTCGTGTCGCTCGCCGACGACGTCGAGAACGGCCTGCCCGAACTCTTGGCGGCGTATGACCGTGCGGCTGCTGCGGCGCCGGCTGACGTCGCTGTTGAGATTCGCGCCGTTGCGGACGGAACGGCAATTCTGACGCCGCAGCTGGCGGCTGCCTACCGTCAGATCGAATCGGCGAGCGATCTTGCTGACCTCGAGGGCATCTTCAACACCCCGCAGATGGAAGACGCAGCGCGCCGTGCCGGGATCTCAACGCTCCGTCTCGACAACTTCACCAACGTCAACTGCGGCTTTCGATTCTCCAACGTCTAAAACCGTATGGAGGCGCTCACGCGGACGATGCCGCCAGAGGTATCGTCAGCGCATGACCCGTACCTCACGCCACGTCAATCTTGCTTCCCGCCCCCATGGAGCGCCTGTTGCCGAGAACTTTGAAGTGGTCGAAGTCGAGGTTCGCGAGCCGCAGGACGGCGAGATCGTCGTCGCCAATCGGTTCATGTCGGTCGACCCTTATATGCGGGGCCGGATGAATGACGTGAAGTCGTACGTTCCGCCGTTCCAGATCGGCCAGCCGCTTGACGGTGGAGCCGTCGGCGAAGTCATTGAGTCGAACTCACCCGACATCGCCGTTGGCGACCACGTCGTCCACGGCCTTGGTTGGCGCGAGATTGCCGTGATGCCTGCATCACAGACTCAACCCGCTGCACAGGTCGACGGGGTCTCACTCTCGGCGAACCTCGGTGTGCTCGGGATGCCGGGCATGACCGCCTACGCTGGGCTCCTGGACGTCGCATCGTTTCAGGAGGGTGAAACCGTGTTTGTGTCGGGCGCAGCCGGTGCTGTCGGTTCACTGGTCGGCCAGCTCGCCAAGTTGAAGGGTGCATCACACGTCGTCGGCTCTGCCGGGTCGGACGAGAAGGTCTCTTGGCTCATCGATGAGCTTGGGTATGACGCAGCGTTCAACTACAAGTCGGGCCCGGTTGCCAAGCAGCTCTTCGCTGCAGCGCCCGACGGCATCGACGTCTACTTTGACAATGTCGGCGGCGACCACCTCGAGGCGGCAATCCACGCACTCAAGATGCATGGTCGAGTTGCCATGTGTGGTGCGATCTCGATGTACAACAACACCGAACCGGCGCCTGGTCCGAGCAACTTGACGCTTTTGATCGGCAAACGTCTGAACATCCGCGGATTCATCGTCAGCGACCACGGCGAGATGCGCGCAGACTTCATCCGTGAAGTCGGCGGATGGCTGGCTGACGGCACGATCAAGTCCGAAGAGACAGTAATGCACGGCATCGAGAATGCCGGAGTGGCGTTCATCGGTCTGCTCGCCGGGGTGAACACGGGCAAGATGGTCGTCGAATTTTGAGTCTCTTGGTTAGTGCTTGAACACTTCGGTCGCTAGGTCGATGCTGCGTGTGTCGCCGAGTAGTCCATCGTCCATTCGATTCATCACGTAGGCAAAGGTGATCTTGCGATCGATGTCGACGATGATCGATGAGCCGCCCCAACCGCCCCAGTAGGCGTAGTTGCCTTTGGGGAGGTATGGGACGGCGATGGAGTGCAGGGCGTAGCCCATCCCGAAGCGCACCGGAAGGCCGAGGACCCGGTCGACGCCGTTGGCCTGCTCTTCGAAAATCATCTTGATCGTGTTGGGCGACAACAATTCGACTCCGTCAACGGTTCCCCCGTTGGCAACGATCGCTTGGATACGTGCGACCGAGCGAGCGTTGCCATGGCCGTTTGCTGCGCCGATCGTTGCCTGGCGCCACTCTGGCGTCCACGACTCGGTGGCATCGGGTGCGGGGCCGGTGAAGGTCTTGATCAGCACGCTGTCAGGATCCATCGTTGACATGTCGATTGCAAGCGCCGGCGGCGGGATCACGTTGGACACTCGATCGAACTCGCTGGGGTCGAGCCCGATGTGGAAATCGGCGTCGAGCGGTCCAGCGATCTCGTCGGCGAAGAACTGGCCGAGCATTCGACCATCGATTCGGCGGATGACTTCACCGAGCAGGTGGCCCA
>Ga0213869_10001326_pt1 | contig 18689 bp, 18 predicted proteins | sample PICome_10_FD_160083 | JGI IMG/M metagenome (GOLD analysis project Ga0213869, IMG submission 160083) | Coastal seawater microbial communities near Pivers Island, North Carolina, United States - PICO132 | ecosystem: Environmental > Aquatic > Marine > Coastal | place: USA: North Carolina...
GAGTTGTCAGGCCAAGTTTACATGTTTAGGGATAGGACATGACTTATACATTACCCACTCCGAAGACCCCGCTCAATATCGGCACCCGAGGCTCTCCCTTGGCGCTGGCACAGGCCTATGAAACACGAGCCCGTCTGGCAAAGGCTTTTGACCTGCCATTGGACGCCTTTGAGATTGTCGTCATCATGACCACTGGGGACCGAATCACCGATCGCCCGCTTAAGGAAATTGGCGGCAAAGGGCTATTCACGCGCGAAATCGAGCAAGCAATGCTGGATGGATCCGTCGACATCGCTGTACATTCCATGAAAGATATGCCAGTCCAGCAACCCGAAGGTCTGGTGTTGGACACCTATTTGCCACGCGAAGATGTGCGCGATGCCTTTATTTCCCTGTCAGGCGGCGCATTGAGCGATTTATCTCCCGGTACAGTGGTGGGCACCTCAAGCCTAAGACGACAGGCGCAACTCAAATTGCAGCGCCCAGATCTACAGGTCGTAGAATTTCGTGGTAACTTGCAAACGCGCCTCAAGAAGCTTGAAAATCAAGTGGCGGAAGCAACCTTTCTAGCCATGGCCGGGCTCAAGAGATTAAAAATGGATGAGGTGCCACGCCATGCAATTGAAGTGGACGACATGTTGCCTGCCGTGGCGCAAGGAGCCATTGGCATTGAGCGGCGCATCAATGACATGCGCATGGCCGATATGCTCGCAGCTATTCATGACCACGAAACTGGACAACGTTTGGCTGCGGAACGCGCCTTTCTCGCAGCATTAGACGGCTCTTGTGAGACACCAATTGCCGGACTTTCTGAACTTCAGGGCAGCACCATGAGGCTGCGAGGCGAAGTGCTTCGGCCCGATGGTTCCGATGCCATTCAGGACGATATGATCGTACCAATCGACGATGGCGCGCTAGCCGGGCAAGAAATGGCTGCAAAACTCCTTGAGCGAGCTGGTGAGGGATTCTTTGACTGGCGAGAGAGTTAAACCCACTCCAAGCGTCTTGCTTTTTGGTGCGACGGGTACCGCAGGGCAAGGGGTGTGCCGCGCGCTGCATCGCGCAGGTTATATGGTCACATGCGTTCTGCGTGAAGGTCAGAGTCCGCCTCGCCCAGCACAGTCTCTACATGCCAATATTACCCAGCCTATGCCGCAAATACTCGGTCAGTTCGACGCGGTCATCTCTTGCGTTGCCTCCCGCAGTGGCGGCCGCGAAGATGCATGGGCAATTGACCATGCCGCACAGAAGAACATTCTACAGGTGGCGCAACGGTTGCATGTGAAACAATTTATTTTGCTCTCGGCAATATGCGTCCAAAATCCAAAACTGCCATTTCAATTCGCCAAGCTCGCCTTCGAAAAAGCATTAATTGCCTCGGGTCTCACATATTCCATCGTACGACCCACAGCTTTTTTCAAATCTCTATCCGGTCAGATCCCGCGGCTGCGCAAAGGCAAGGCATTTTTGGTCTTTGGGAACGGTGAGCTCACCGCCTGCAAACCAATCAGCGACGATGATCTTGGAAATTTCATGGTCGACTGCATAGCCGACCCGGCCAAACACAATAAAATTTTGCCCATCGGCGGCCCCGGCCCTGCCTTCACGCCGCTCGATCAAGCGCGGGCCCTGTTTGGTTTACTCGGGCGACCTATAAAATTGCGCCGGGTGCCAGTTGCCTTACTGCGCATCATTAGCGGTGCGTTGCGCCTGGCTGGCGTCTTAATCCCGGCCGCACAGCGTAAGGCCGATCTTGCCGAAATTGGGCTTTATTACGCAACGGAATCAATGCTGATCTGGAACGGCCCAGAGCAGGGCTATTCGGAAGAGAACACGACTTCAACCGGAACAGAACATTTGTTTGATCACTATGCAAAAGTCATGCGCTCTGGCGCCGACGTTCCTCGGGGAGACCACTCGGTTTTTTAAGCAACCGCATGGGCAATCGCGCATTGCTTCCATAAAGATTCAAGCGCCTCAACCAAATAGGCAATATCAGCGTCCGAATGCAGCGGTGACGGAGTGAAGCGCAAACGTTCTGTGCCTTTTGGAACGGTTGGATAGTTGATCGGCTGCACATAGATGCCCCATTCATCCATCAAATAATCCGCAAGCATTTTCGTCTTAACCGGGTCTTTAATCATCACCGGCACGATGTGGCTTTGGTTTTCCAAATGCGGAATGCCGGCGCGATTCAATCCAGCACGCAGTTTCGCGACCTGTTCGCGTTGACGCTGGCGCTCACTGTTGGATGTCTTCAAATGCATGATGGACACCCGCGCCGCTGCCGCAACAGCCGGTGGTAAAGCTGTCGTAAAGATAAAGCCAGAAGCAAAGCTGCGAATGAAATCACACAAGACAGATGATCCAGTGATATATCCCCCAACCACGCCATAAGCTTTTCCCAAGGTGCCCTCGATCAGTGTAATCCGATCCATCAAACCTTCTTGCTCGGCGATGCCTCCGCCCCGTGGTCCATAAAGCCCAACTGCATGGACCTCATCAAGATAGGTCATTGCGCCGTATTTCTCAGCTACTTCAACGATCTGACGTATTGGTGCAATGTCCCCATCCATCGAATAGACCGACTCAAAAGCCACTATTTTTGGTGCATCAGCCGGAAGCACCGCCAATTTGGCCTCAAGATCTTTCACATCATTATGGTTCCAAATGACCTTTTGGGCGCGCGAATGACGAATGCCCTCAATCATAGAGGCGTGATTGCCGGCATCGCTCAAAATTATACAGCCCTCAAGCCGGCTTCCCAGCGTGCTCAACGCCGCCCAATTGGAGACGTAGCCAGAGGTGAACAGCAATGCCGCTTCTTTATTGTGCAGATCTGCCAATTCCCGCTCAAGCAATAGGTGATCATGATTTGTCCCTGAAATATTGCGCGTACCGCCAGCCCCGGTGCCGCTGCGAGTGACAGCTTCGCACATCGCCTCAATCACCACCGGATTTTGTCCCATGCCGAGGTAATCATTGGAGCACCAGACCGTCACGTCTTGCACCTTACCACCGTGATGACTGGCCGCATGAGGAAACTTGCCGCATTTGCGCTCTAATTCGGCAAAATAACGATAATTGCCTTCAGATTTCAACGTGTCGATTTGAGCTTGAAAAAGGGCATTAAAGTTCATGGGATTGTCCTGTCTTAGTGTTCGTAGAAAGTGTGGGAAGCATCCAGCGCCAGAGCTTTGCATCGGGAAATGGAATGACCATCAACCAATGTTCCAGCGTGGCCAAAGCACACAGTGCGAAGAGCAAAGCATGTCCAATTTGTGCCTCCACCGTGCTAGCAGAAAAAAGCGCTAAACCCAGGGCAACAGTGACCAGACTAAGCCCAGTTATCCCAAGACCAAAAACCACGGTCACCGGGCCTTGCTTGAAATAAGACGTGAGGTGCAGCAGCGGTTGGGGAATGAATTCAAGATTGATGCGCGGCACGCCAAAAAACAAATTAAGTTTGGCGGAAATACGCGCTGCAAAAAGAATGAAATAGGCCCAAAATCCAAGCGGATTTGCTGCATCAAACGCGATGAGCGCCATGAGAACCAGACCGCTGAGCAAAACGGCTTCGTGGTGGCTGACGGTCTGCCAGGCCCTCCTGAATCTGGCCCAGCCCCTAAGCGATTTCGGGCAAGAGTCCCGTAAAGGACCGGTGATGACCCCAGATAGAAACGCCAGCTCAATCCAGCCCCATATGAACAAGACTGAGAAAAATGCGATGTAAATATTTACCACGCTCAACGAGGTTGCGGAGATCACCGCTCCGAAAATTCCCAGCGCCAAGAGTGGCACGCCCCACACGACAGACGCCCCATGAGCCGTTGCGCCAGCCACGTCCTTACGCCGCACAATCAGCAAAATAATCCCAGTAAAGAACCACCAGGAAAAAATTGCGATGAGTGCTGCTATCCAGGGCGAGCCGCTCATTAGTAGGTCGGCTCCATACGCGTGCTGGTTGGAACCCTATGGGTCTTAGCGGGGATGGTAAATACGGAGAAAAAAGCCATCGCCGCCTTAGCCATGCCGCCCAATCGGCTCATCAGACCACCCAGGCCCCCGCGGGCTTTTGCAGCAGAAATTTGCCGAGACGCCGCCTCCATCCGATCAAGGTTTTTACGCCAGCGCGGGTGATCGATGTCCAATGTCATTGGAAAAATTTGTTTAGATATCTCAGAGGTTTTGCGAAACACCTCTTGGCCGTACCAGGTGACATCGACGCCCAGCGCCTCATGAAACAAAGGCCGCTGGTGATCACGCACCCACATGGTAGAATACACCGCAGTGAGGAAAAACTTAATCCACAGTTTATTACCAAAACTCTCGGTCAGTTTAGGATCAGATTTCATCAAAAGCGCAAAGGCTTCCCCATGGCTAAACTCATCGTTGCACCACTCGCGAAACCATTTGAAAATAGGATGAAAGCGCAGCTCCGGGTTCTCTTCGAGGTGCCGGTATATGGTTATATAGCGGGCATAGCCAATCTTCTCCGATAGATAGGTGGCGTAATAGATAAATTTCGGGCGGAAATAAGTGTATTTCTTCTGCTGAGTCAAAAAGCCCAAATTTACCCGAACCCCGGCTTCACGCAGCGCATCATTAATAAATCCAGCATGGCGCGCTTCATCCCGTGCCATCAATTGAAATAGGGTTGTGATGTCCTCATTCGAACCGCGACGCTTCATCTCTTTATACAAAACGCAGCCAGAGAATTCGGCGGTGCAAGATGAAATGAGAAAATCGATGAACTCCGCTTTCAGCGCCGGCTCCATCCCCTCCCAATCAACAGTGTCCCAGTCTTCATTCTTTTTGAAATGCCCCTTGTTCGGATCAGACTTCATTTGCGCAATCAGGCGGTCCCAGTCTTCACGCACCGGGCTGACATCAACCGCATCCATTTCGGCAAAATCAGTGGTGTAAAAGCGTGGAGTGAGCAGCGTGTTTTGCATCGCCACCTCTGTTGCTTTTTCAGATGTCATTGGATCATCAAGCGCATCTTGTGCGGCTATCGCCTCTTCAGCAGTATTGGCAAAAGCGGAATGTGTTGGCGCATTCATGATAAAACTCCCTCCGAAAAAGAAAATTCGCACAACTCCATAAATTCAAAATCGCCTGTCGAGCGCGTCCAAAGCCGTTCGATTTTTGAGGCCCGAGTGATCGTAGCAATGCGTTGTTTCTCAACGCAGACACCATAGGGCGCCATGATTTCTGGCCCTTCCACTTGAACGGTGTCTCCTGGATGCACCACGGCACCATTGTTAAATTTCACATGAGCAGAAAGTTCCTCAAACCGATGTGAAATCGTCACAGTGCAGGGTGCGGTCTCTTTTGATCTTGTAAATAATCCCATCTTCTGTCCCCTTGGTTCAGTCGATCAGCTTGGCGAAAGCTGCGACATTGTCTTGGCCATATCCGATCAGTTCGATCGACCAGCCGGTTGTGTCGTCAAGAATGGCCACATGCCCATTTTTCCGGCGCACCAAGCGCAAAGGCGCTTGCGTATCTGCATTATGCACAATGCGTTGGCGCGTGGTAGTGACCCAAAGCACGTCAATAAACCCAGCTTTATGATCGTTGGAATGGGCAATTTGTCTGCCAGTCGCGTCCAAAACCGCTACTCCATCACTCCTATTGCCCACCAAAGTGATCGGAATTTCCACCACGATATCGCTGTGCGGTGCCACACCAATAACAGGCCGGTCCGTAAAGCGGGCATAGGCCACCAGAACGACTGCGGCGATCATCAAAATGAACATTGCTTGAACCAAGACCTTGGGAACCATGTCCCGATCTCGGTGTTTCATTTGAGCAGCAAGTGAGTTGGTGGTGGGCATGAGCTTTACTCCGCAGCAATGCTGTCAGTTTTGGTATAGCCGCGCTGAGCGACCTTGGGCATCGACACCCGCGTCTCGGCAGCCTCTGCAAAAAGAGCTGCGACCCGTTCAGCATCTGGTATGGATCGGAAGGCCGGTTGGGTGCGGCTCATATGCCATGGGCGCACATGCGGCCAGGTCATCAGATACGACAAGCGAGTCTCACCGATGAGCTCGAAGGTGATTGTGCCCAAACCCGACTTTCTCACAGCCACTTGTGCATTTCCAATACACACATAGGGCAGGTTCAATGTCATCGTCAGCGCAGCACCGATGCGCAGACACGCGCGTTTATTGGTAAGCGTATAAACGGTGCTTCGAGCTTGCACCGTTGCCACCCCAAATAAGATTAAGGCCGTCAGAGCGCCAGCCACCAGAAACGGAATACCCTGCGCCATGGCAGAAGTTAGGCTCATCATATCAGATACGGTGATAACTCGGATCACCGCCAGCGCGACGAAATACCCAATCACCCAGTTGAGGCTCCAAGCATCCTTGGCCAGCCGCAAGCTGTTAGGCCGCCCTTGCCATAGGATATGTTCATCGGCGGGCAATGCTTCAGGCAATCCGCGGATCGGTTCGAAATTAAAATCGTCGTGGCTCATGTCTTTAGTCCCCTATCGTCTGAAAGCTGGGCCGTGGCTGCGGCCCAGCATTGGTCCTTTACAGTTTTGGCTCTGAGCGTTCAGGATCGGCGTAAAGTGTGCCGCCACCGTAATAAGCCATAATCTTTTCTTCCTCGAGCAAAGTGACTTCTGAAGCCGACTTGTGCTGAGGCACCCCTGCAAAATTTGCGCTATAAATCGAACGAACCGTCACCCGATCATCGCTAATTTTGCAAAAATTCATTGGGATCAGACGGGTCTGGCCAGTGCCCTCTGGGTTGAGATCCACAGTTAGATAGCGCACCATCTGTTCTGGCACATCAATCCACATATCATTGATACGACCAATCACCTCGCCGTCGCCCGCCACCACAGGTTTGCCCCGTGGATCACGGCCAGCCGAAACATGGAAATCATCGAGCTGTGACATAGGCTTGATCTTGGCATGACCATGCGCGTCCAACTCGGCATGATCCTGCCGCGGAGCCCATGCGCCTGGCCCAACACCAGCGAGCATCGGATCGCCAGTTGGTACGAAAGGCGAGCCGGTCGCATCGGACGTGGCTTCAAGCGCCAAATCTGCACGATCACCACGCTGACCGGAGGGAACAGTCACGTCACCGCGCCCATGGGGCAGGTGAAACGTCTTGTCACCGGGCAATGAAAAAAGGCCACGATGGGCAGATCCAGAGGGATCATCAGCCTCCAGCGGATATCCTTCGCGCATGTTCTCTGTTTGAAGATAATAAACAAGCAAAGCAAAAAAGATCCAGAACATCCAGATCGCAGCGCTTGCGAGATCAAAATTACCGAAAAATTCATTGCCTACCATGGTCGTCTCCTTTGACTATCAAGTCGGAAAATCCGTCAGCTCTAAGCGCTGCGGTGTGTTTGCACTGATGCCTTTGGTCCGTAGGATGGGCCCAAGGGCGATGAGGGTGATAAAGAGTAGAGCGATCTCAATTTGGTAAACAACCGAATAGCCAACAACCGGGGTGTTGAGGACGTCGCCCAAAATGCCGTTATGTGCTGCTTGTGTGATCATATCACGAATAGCACCACCTAAGAAAATTGACAGGCCTGCGCCTGTCGCCTGCGCAGCGCCCCAAACGCCCAGCGCCAATCCACGTCCGGCCGCTCCAGGCACATTAATGGTCATGGCTGCAGTCAAGGTCGCCACTGCAAAAGTACCGCCACCCAGCCCAATCAAAAAGGCACCTGAGAAAAACAAAAATGGCGAGCCAAAAACGGAGGATAAAAGAACTGCCACAAAAGCGAAGATGCCAACGACAACCCCCCGGCCCGCAATACGAATGGGATCAATCGACCGCGACAGCCAGCGCGCCGAAAGGCCTAAACCGATCAAAGCGCCCAAGGACCACATGGCTGTAAGCTGCGTTGTCGCTGAAACTGAAAGGCCAAGAATTTCGCCGCCATAGGGTTCGAGCAGCACATCTTGCATATTAAAGGCAACCGTACCGGCGAAAATTGTGAATATTAACCGACGCACCGTCGCTTGACCGGTAAAGTCCACCCAAGCGGTATGAAAACTGGCCTTCGGTGCTTGGCGTGCCGCCTGGCTCATCGGTGCCATTTTTTCCTGCTTCCAAAGAGCAATAACATTCAAAATCATGGTGAACACCGCTGCGCCCTGCACCACTTGAACCAAAAGTAACGAGGAGTAATCACGCAGCAACGTACCAATGATAACGGCTGAAATCCCCATTCCCACAAGATACATAACGTAGAGCATTGAAACGACTTTTGCACGGGTCTGTTCTGTTGCTCGATCAGCAGCCAAAGCCAGTCCTGCGGTTTGAGTCATATGCATTCCAAGCCCGGTCAAAAGAAAGGCCAGCGCAGCGGCAATCTCGCCAAACAGTCCCGCATCAATTGCTGAGTCTCCAGCCAAAACCAGAAGGGCCATCGGCATGATCGCCAAGCCACCAAACTGCCAGAGGCTGCCAAACCACAAATAGGGCACTCGTTTCCAACCAATAGCGGAGCGGTAATTGTCAGACTTAAACCCGAGAAGTGCACGAAAAGGTGCGATCAGCACAGGAATTGCGATCATCGTAGCTACGATAAAGGCCGGCACCGACAGCTCAACAATCATCACCCGGTTTAGAGTGCCAAGCAACATCACCGCTGCCATACCCACAGAAATTTGAAACAAGGATAGACGCAACAATTGCCCGAGCGGCAGCTCATCACTGGCCGCATCGGCGAAAGGCAACATCCTTAAGGTCATGGTTTTGACAGCGTTCTTTGGAATCATGGGCGGAATTCCAAGGCTTGGCTGATGTAAAATCCAGACACTACCCGATCAATGTCACTGATCTTACCTACGGTAGACTTGGCAATCTGTGCAGCTTGATGCGGCACCATCATGGGTGAGCGATCGCTGCGAGGAAATAATTTACCAATACGCCACATGGCCATAAGAAGCGGCGTGCGCGGCGCAACCGTAAAGACCATATTTGTCAATATACGGCTACTCACTCTATCCAGGGTCTTGCCGATATCTTCAGCCGAATAATAGATCAAACTGTCCATTGCCACGATATGATCGAAATGCCCCAGACCAGGATCAAACATATCTCCAGCCATCAGCCTGAGCGAGCCGCTTACTTGGGCGGGTTGGCGCTGCTTGGCTATTGTGATGAGCTTCGGCGAGATATCCACCGCCACAACATCTGCGCCAGCCTGGGCCAATTGAAAGGCCAAAGCCCCTGTGCCGCAGCCCGCATCTAACACACGCGCTCCACGCAAATCCGCAGGTAATTGTGACAGCAAGAGCTGCCGCATCCGGTTGCGGCCCGTGCGTACAGTAGCACGAATACCCGACACAGGCGCGTCTGAGGTCAACCTCTCCCAGGTCTTTGTAGCCGTGCGATCAAAGTAGGTTTCAACCGTGTTGCGGGTCGATTCGTAGGTCATCAATCAAATCCCAACAGCTCAAAGATTTCACGATCAGGCAATGGCGCCGGTGCAAGTGGCAGCGTACCGTTCCAAAGCGTTTCGGCCAGACGCAAATATTCTTTGCGGACCTGCACGATTTCTTCATCGTCGGGCATTTCAAAAAGGGTCTTCTTTTTTAGCCGAGACCGACGGATCGCATCGAGATCTGGCATATGGGCAATTCGATTGAACCCCACAGTCTTGCAATACCTGTCCACCTCATCCGTATCTTTCGACCGATTAGCGACACAGCCGGCAAGCCGTACTTTGTAATTGGCAGATTTTGCCTGAACCGCAGCAATGATCCGGTTCATCGCATAGATGCTGTCGAAATCATTGGCGGTGACAATCAAAGCTCGATCGGCATGCTGCAATGGCGCCGCAAACCCGCCGCAAACGACATCCCCGGGACATCGAAAATCACAACATCCGTGTCTTCAAGCATATGATGTTGCTTAAGCAGCTTCACCGTTTGCCCAACCACATAGCCGCCGCACCCAGTTCCCGCGGGTGGCCCGCCAGCTTCTACGCATTTCACACCATTATATCCGGTTGCAACATAGTCTTCTGGGCGCAGTTCTTCGGAGTGAAAATCCACGCTTTTGAGAATATCAATTACCGTGGGTTGCAGCGTGCCAGTCAAAGTAAAGGTGCTGTCATGCTTGGGATCACAACCAATTTGCAGCACGCGCTTTCCCATCTTAGAAAAGGCCGCGGAGAGGTTTGACGAGGTGGTTGACTTGCCAATGCCACCCTTACCGTAAACGCTGAATACTTTTGCACCATCAATTTTCGCGGTTTCGTCCTGATGCACCTGCACCGATCCTTCGCCGTCACCGGTCAAATTGGGAATATTTCTATCAAGTGGGCTCATGTCTGTAGTCCCTTCCTATAACTGCGTTCTGGGTCATTCGGCTGCAATGCCCTCAAGTTGATCTTCAATGGCATCCGCGGCACTTTGCAGCGCGGCCAAGGTAGTTTCGTCTGGCTTCCAATAGGCACGATCTGACGCCTCTAGCAGGCGATTTGCCATGCGCATGGAGGCTTGTGGGTTCAAGGCAGACAGGCGTTTGCGCATGTCTTCATCCAAAACAAATGTTTCAGATAGCTCCTGATACACCCATTCATCCACCTTCCCCGTCGTCGCAGACCAACCGACGGTATTGGTGATATGCGCCTCAATAGCACGCACGCCTTCATGACCGTGCTGCAAGAGCGGTTCATAAAATTTTGGGTTTAAACTGCGGGCGCGGGTTTCCAACGCAACCTGTTCACGCAGGGTCCGTACCTGCGCGCCACCGCGGGTTTGATCTCCGATATACACTGGCGTTTCCACCCCGCCCTTGGCTCGTTTAACAGCCGCCGCAATACCGCCAAGTGTATCAAAATAATGATCCACCGTGGTGACCCCAAGCTCAACAGATTCAAGGTTCTGGTAGGCAAGTTCCACATTCTTTAATGTATCTTGCAGTAATTGCGATTGCTGACTCGCTTCGCCATCTTTGCCATAGGCAAAACTTTTACGCGCCTGATAGGCATCTGCAAAATCGCTGTCATCTTTAAAAGCGGAGCTGTCGACCAATTGGTTCACGTTTGAGCCATAGGCGCCTTCAGAATTAGAAAAGACCCGCAGCGCTGCTATTTCCAGGCTGCAGTTTTGTACCTGGGCAAACTCTAGAGCATGGGCGCGAATGGGATTCATCTCTAAGGGCTCATCAGCCATCGCACATTGCAAGGCGGCATCAGCCAGCATTTTAGTTTGCAGCGGCAAAAGATCCCGGAAGATACCCGAAAGGGTAATTACCACATCAATCCGCGCCCGTCCCAGCTGCTCAAGCGAGATCAGATCGGCGCCACAAAGACGGCCGTTTGCATCAAAACGCGGCTTGGCGCCCATCAGGGACAACGCCTGTGCGATTGGCCCACCGTTAGATTTAATATTGTCAGACCCCCAGAGCACCAGTGCAACGGTCTTGGGCAACCCCTCATGAGTTCGCAGCAACTCTTCCGCCTGCTGCGCGCCGTCTTGCATGGCAAAAGCTGTTGGCATTCGGAAGGGATCAAAGGCGTGAATATTCCGACCCGTCGGCAGGATATCCGGCGCACGGATGACATCTCCGCCAGGAACTGGCTTGATGAACTGGCCATTTAAACCCCGCATCAATCCATCCAGCTCTTCGCTGCCTTGCAAATGCGCTCTGGCGATCTGGCGCGCTTGTGGAGTGTCAAAGTTCATCAAATCCAACAGAGCTTCAACTTTATGCTCGAGCAATTTTTGACCAATGATATGCAAGCCATCGGGAATCAAAGCATCTTCTGTTTCCAAAAGGGTGATCCAAAGCCGGTTCAAATCTGTGCCATCCAAGTGAACAATCTCCGCCTGAGCCGCAATCAACGCCTCCAAAGGCTTGGCAGCTGTATCGCCCGGCGGTAAAGCCCGCCACTTACTGAGACTGTCTTTTAAATCGGCAAGACCGCGATAAAGACCGGAAGCCTGCAACGGCGGAGTAAGATGGGTTATGGTAATAGCATTGCTGCGGCGCTTCGCCAAAGTTGCCTCTGACGGATTATTGGCCGCGTAAAGATAAATATTCGGCATATTGCCAATCAACCGATCTGGCCAATCCTTGCCGCCACACCCGTTTTGCTTGCCCGGCATAAATTCCAACGCCCCGTGCATGCCAAAATGCAATAACACATCAGCTTTATACTGATGCTTCATGAATTGATAAAACGCACTGAACGCATGAGTAGGCGCAAACCCGCCCTCAAAGAGAAGGCGCATAGGATCGCCCTCATAACCAAAGGTTGGCTGTACGCCAACAAAAACTTTTCCAAACTGAGCACCGAGAATAAAAAGATCGCTGCCATTGGACTGAATGCGCCCTGGCGCAGGACCCCAAATTTCTTCGATCTCGTTTAACCAAGGAGTATGCGTCACGATGTAATCGGCAGAGACCTTCGCCGCGACGTTGGCCTCCTGCCCATAGATCGATGCATTCCCCTGCAAAATAACCTTGCGCAGCTCATCAACAGTTCCGGGTGGGGTCACATCGTAGCCATCTTCAGCCATTTTCTGCAAAGTATTATGTAAACTTTCAAAGACTGACAGATAGGCTGCTGTACCAATCGCGCCCGCATTTGGCGGAAAGCCGAAAAGCACGATCCCAACATTTTTATCCGAATTTTCTTTGCGCCGCAAAACTGCAAGATTTTGAGTTTTTGCCACCAGAGCATCAATGCGCTCTGGGCAAGGTGCCATGGCTTTTACAGTACCCGCAGCGGTGCATGCATAAGCGCATCCGTTACAGCCATCCGGCCCGTGCCGACCTGCAAACACAGTAGGGTTTGTCGCCCCATCAATTTCGGGCAAAGCCACAAGAATTGTCGCCTCAATCGGGCTCAAGCCCTGGCCACCATTGGCCCATTGCGACAGGGTTTGAAATTCCAAAGGTTGCGCCGCAATGTAGGGAACGTCGAGCCCACTAAGGACTTCAACCGCTGCTTCGCTGTCATTATAGGCGGGCCCACCAACCAAAGAAAAGCCGGTCAAAGAGACCAACGCGTCGATCTTGCCCATGTGATAGGCTTCGATTGCTGGCCGACTGTCGAGCCCACCAGCAAAAGCCGGTATGACCCGCATTCCCGCCGCTTCAAAACGCCGAATGACATGGTCAAAATGCGCTGTATCACCAGCCAAAATGTAACTGCGCAACATGGCCAGCCCTATGGTTGGGCCTGTACCCACTTGTGGCAGATCAGCGATGTCTGTGGTGATATGGTGGCCAGGCAGGTCTGGATGATAAAGACCCACTTCAGGGTATTCAACAGGAGCTGGAACCGCAACACCACGCCATTCCGGCCGAGATGCGTAGCGCGAAATCAAAAAGCGCACGAGGCTTTCAATATTATCATCAGATCCGCCGAGCCAATATTGCATGGTCAAGAACCACGCCCGCAGATCCTGACTCTTACCAGGAATGAGCTTCAAAATTTTGGGAATACGGCGCAGCATCTTTGCCTGGCCTTCGCCTGTACTGGTAGATTTTTTCGCCGGTTTCAGCTTCTTCAAAAACCCCATGACGCCAGAGGCGGGCCGCATCATGTCCAGATCGCCCATTTTGGTCAGCTGCACAATTTCCTGATCGGCAATTATACCTACCAAAGCATCACAGTCGGCACGCCGCGCTTTTAGATCGTGCAAGATAGCCTGCACATGATCTTCGAGAAACAGCACGGATGACACAATCAAATGCGCCGTCTCGATATCAGCTTTGGCGCTGGCCAAGGCCGCTGGATCTTTGGCCCATTCCGCAGCGGCATGTATTTTGAGCTGCAAGCCTGGAAAATCCGCCGCCAGCTTGGGCAAAGCCCGCGCTGCAGGACCGGCCGCGTGGCGGTCCAATGTCATCAACACGACATTATACGAAGGATATGTCAGCTCATCGCGCATAAAAGGCCTTTGCTTCATACAGGGTATCAACAGAAATTTCCGACAACCCTTGCGAGGTTGCGTAAGTCTCGGTGTTGCGGCGGGCCTTTCCTCGCACGAAAAAAGGTATTTTTTTCAATTCTTTTTCTGCTTCCGCCAACCAGATCGCCACGTCGCCGCCGGCGCTTAGAACAGAAGATTGCTCTTCCATCGCTGCCTTACGAACTAGGTTCGATGCGATACCTGAGGGTTGGTGCCCACCATGATGGCTGGGACCCGCAGCATCGTTGAATTCAAAGTCTTCACGAAACATATGCAGCAAATGCTCTTCAAGACCCATCACCAGTGGATGAATCCAAGTGTCAAAGATTACATTTGCCCCCTCAAACCCCATTTGCGGCGAATAGCGCGCAGGAAAATCTTGCACGTGGACCGGGGCAGAAATAACTGCGCAAGGAATACCCAGCCTTTTTCCAATATGGCGCTCCATTTGCGTGCCTAAAATCATTTCTGGCTGTAGCGCTTCGATGGTTTTTTCGACCAACAAATAGTCATCCGTGATCAGGGCTTCGACCCCAAACTCTTTTGAGATTGTCCGAATATCGCGTGCATATTCACGGTTATAGCATCCCAGCCCCGCGACCTCGAAACCCATCTCATCCCGCGCAATCCGCGCGGCGGCTTTGACATGGGTACCATCGCCAAAAATGAAAACCCTCTTGCCTGTCAAATAGGTGCTATCCACCGAGCGCGACCACCAAGTCTGCCGCAAGCCTTGACAGTCAAGCAGAGCAGTACTTCCGCTGAGAGCACGGATTTCAGCAATGAAATCATGCGTCGCACCGGCCCCGATAGGCACGGTTTTCGTGTAGGGCTGATCAAATTCTTTTTCGCAATAACGCGCCGCAGTCTCACCGGTTTCCGGATACAGTAGCACATTGAAATGCGCCTTTCCCATCTGCGCAATATCGCTGGGTGTCGCGCCCATCGGTGCGGTAATATTCACCTCAATACCAAGCTCGAACAAAAGATTTGTTATCTCAGCCACATCATCCCGATGCCGAAAACCCAAGGCGGTAGGGCCAATAATATTGCAGCTGACACGCTCTGTTTTGGCTTGTGGCTTTGCCAAATGTTTGACCAATTGGAAAAAAGTCTCGTCCGCGCCAAAGTTCTCTTTGCGTTGATAACTCGGCAATTCAAGCGGAATGACGGGAACGGAAAGTCCCATGGTTTCTGCCAGACCGCCAGGATCGTCTTGAATCAGTTCAGCCGTGCAAGACGCTCCCACGATAATGGCCTCTGGTTGAAACCGGTCATATGCATCTTGGCAGGCTTGTTTGAACAGGCCCGCCGTATCTGCGCCTAAGTCCCGCGCCTGAAATGTGGTATAAGTCACCGGCGGCCGGTGATCGCGGCGCTCGATCATCGTGAACAATAGGTCGGCATAGGTATCGCCCTGAGGCGCGTGCAGAACATAGTGTAGCTTTTTCATGCCAGTGGCGACACGCATCGCACCAACATGAGGCGGGCCTTCATATGTCCAAACAGTGAGTTTCATTCTGCGGCCACCTTCAAAATTGATTTGCGGCGCAGAGGTCGGGCGAACAGAGCGGCAAGATCACCGGCTTGCTCGTAGAAATGCACGGGCGTGAAAACCAACTCAATTGCCCATTTGGTGGCGAACCCTTCCGCTTCAAGCGGATTGGCCAAACCCAAGCCACAGACGGTCAAATCCGGATGCGCCGCGCGGCAGCGATCCAGCTGCAGATCAACATCTTGGCCTTCAGAAATTTGAGGACCTCCGGGCAATAGATCCAAATCCGGTCCATGCAAGGCGTCGTGAATGTAGGGCGAGCCAACTTCCAGCGCGGTCATTCCACATTCCCGGCTCAAGAAACGCGCCAGGGGAATTTCCAATTGACTATCGGGAAAGAAGAACACGGATTTGTCATTGAGCGGTGCGGCGGCCTGGCGAATTGCGTGCCGAGCCCGGCGGCGGGGCGCCTCAGTCACGCGATCAAAGACCTCGCGGGAGATATTGAACTCTTCAGCAATGGCCGACAACCAGTCTGTGGTGCCCTCTTCCCCAAAGGGGAATGGGGCCGCTATATGGCGGGCACCTCGGCGGATTAACGCCGCATGGGTGTCGCCCAAGAACGGTTGAGTCAGGGCAAAAACCGTATTGGGGCCCACGGCAATTTCATCTTCGATTGTCCGAGCCGGCAAAATACGCAATGGGCCAATGCCAAGATCGGTCAGAAGGGCCACCATTTGGTCTTCCACCACATCTGGCAAGGCGCCAACAACAATCAATTCCCGCGCATCTGTTTTCGGCAAAACGGGCACCATGGCTGCCAGACAGGCATCTTCCCCCTGGGTAAAGGTCGTTTCGATACCAGAGCCAGAATATTCCAATACGCGAACTTTCGGGGCATAGGTCTGGGTCAATCGCTCGGCGGCTCGGTTAAGATCAAGCTTGATGACCTCAGAAGGACATGACCCAACAAGAAAGAGCTGCCGAATGTCTGGGCGCCGGGCCAAAAGCTCTTTAACCGTGCGGTCCAACTCCGCTTGTGCGTCTTTTAGCCCCGCTAAATCTGCCTCTTCCAGAATCGCTGTCCCGAATCGTGGCTCAGCAAAAATCATGACCCCAGCTGCCGACTGCAACAGATGCGCGCATGTGCGCGATCCAACAACAAGAAAGAAGGCATCTTGGATCTTTCGATGCAGCCAAATGATCCCAGTCAAGCCGCAAAACACTTCGCGCTGACCACGCTGCTTCAACACCGGAGCAGTTCGACATCCGGTGGCGGACAGTGGAGGAATATGTTCGGTCATGAGGCGCCCTCCATCTGGAGGCGCGCAACGCGCAGTTTCCACAGGAACTGCCCAGCATTGATCACATAGGAGACATAGGCAGCCAAGATGATCAATACCAAAGTATCAGCAGAGATGGTCCCTTGAATTAATCCATAAATATAAAGGCTATGCAGCGCAATGACGCCAAAACTGACCACGTCTTCCCAAAAGAATGCGGGTGCAAAGAGCCATTGTCCAAAAACAACTTTTTCCCAAATCGCACCAGTGATCATTATTATATAAAGCAGCAAGGTTTTTGCGATGATTGAGACGGTCATAATCTCATACCCCAGGCCGGTGATCATGTAACTGATCACCAAGAAGAGTGAGACTAAAAAGACCAGGAATTGCAAAGGCGCAAGAATGCCTTGAACCGTTGTCCAAACCGTTGTGTCACGCCGACTGCGCTGGTCCTGAGTATAAAGGCCAGACGATTGCAGATTTTGTGACGAGGTCATTGTCATACGGTTTTCCAATTCGCCAATAGGCTGGTCAAAATTTGGCAGGCGCGGCGCAGTCTGTCAACTTTGATTTACACTTATTGTCAGAAATTTTGTCTAATCCTTTTAAATTTTCCAAAAGTATGCGGGATCTTTGGATGTTTTTCTGCAAGATGTAACAAATTATTGACATTTGGGCCACGATACCCGAGCATCTCTGTCATCTTTGATAAGAACTGAGGTCATCATGGCCTGCTGGCAGTATTTGGAAGGTCATTGTGACTCATCACCAACACACAAACTTAGTGAATATAGGAGATGAAGCCAACCGGGTGGCTCAGGTTGCTATTAAGGTTTTGAAGAGTAGTTTAAGTCAAGCCGGCAGCCTGGACGCGTGCCCGCCAGTGTTTCCTACAATTAGCACAAGCCAAGCGTCCCAGCGCTTGTTCGATGCCTCTCTCAATCCGATAAAAACAGCCGTTTCCTTCGCCATTCAAGAGCTACAAGCTGCGGGCTTTTCGGACTTTAACCTATTTTCAGAGATCATACCCACGGCCGTCCGCCAATTAGGCCTCGCTTGGGAAGACGATGACTTGTCTTTCTTTGCCATGACGCTCGGCGCCAGTCGTCTGCAGATTGCTGTGCACGATCTTTCAGAACGAGAGCTTCCGGAAGGCATGAATTACCTAAGTAAAAAATTGAGTTTTTTAATTATTGTTCCAGAAGGAACACAACATACATTAGGTGCAATTATCCTAGGCAAGACACTAAGATGTGTTGGCGCTCGTGTTAAGCTGGAGATTGATGTCACTGCCGATCGCGTTCATCAAATTGGTGCAGGTAAACAATTCGACGGCATATTTATTTCCGCGTCAGCAAGCGACAGTGCCAAAAAACTGTCTGAAATTATATCAAATGTTAGATATAATTGGAGCAAGGCAAAGGTTATTCTTGGAGGCGGCATTCTTAACGCTCCAATTAACCTTGATGCGGTTACGGGAACAGATTACGAAACCAACGACTGGAAAGCCGCGGTTGCTCAATGCTTTTGAAAGTTAAAGTCCAGATATTTGACAGTACGATTGCCACGTGGGTGCATCTAGAAATGCAAATCGAACGAAGGACTTTTGCAAATGACGTCACATGGTAAAATAGAATGGGCCGAGCGGCTTATTACTAATTTGAATCAAACAGCCACAGCTGATTTAATTTCACGACTGTGTGATTTTGCTTTTGTCATCTCCAGCGATGGTGAGATCGTCCAGACCATGACCAACCCTTTTTTGACGCCAAGATTGGATTTAAACTCGTGGGATGGTTTGCGGTTTCAAGACACCCTAACCAAGGAATCTGTGCCAAAGTTCGAAGCCCGGATTGCGGAGTTCAAAGAGGGCCAAAAAGAAAGTCGCCCTGTTGAGTTGAACCATCGCGCCACCGACCAGCAAACCGAATTGCCCGCCCGCTATACCTATCATTGGGCCGCAACAGACGGATCTACACTGCTTTTGGG
>Ga0213869_10001327_pt1 | contig 18687 bp, 15 predicted proteins | sample PICome_10_FD_160083 | JGI IMG/M metagenome (GOLD analysis project Ga0213869, IMG submission 160083) | Coastal seawater microbial communities near Pivers Island, North Carolina, United States - PICO132 | ecosystem: Environmental > Aquatic > Marine > Coastal | place: USA: North Carolina...
GCAATGAACTTCTATCCTTAATAAACGGCATGGGGAACAAGATTTCAGCGCTGCCCTCTACGAGGACGTTACCGCCAAACGGATCGGGTTCGTTATAAAATTGCTGAATCGGTATCTTGCCGGTATTAGGATCGATTCCGTAACCATATCCTCGACCATCTGGCCCGCCCACCTCAGTCGGCTGTCCGTTTGCGTCCACCGCCGTCACGGCTGTATTAGCGGAGTAGACGGAGGGTGGCGTACTGCGAGGGCCGAGCGTATTCGCTTCATAGCCGCGCACAGAGCCAAAGCCCCCCGCGAAAAAGTGCTCATAGAACGGCAATTCACTGGTATCACCATAGCCATCGCCGTAGCCTAATTCGCCGCGTAAATGCAGGGTAAAATCGCTGAACAAGGGGAAATAAACCTCACCGCGATAACTGAGCTTATAAAACTCGAGATCTGATAACGGCACCGCAATTTCTAGAGAGACCGATTGCGAGGCGCCACGAGTGGCTAATTGCCCTCGGTTTAATGTCGACTGAATCCAGCTACCGGTCAAGCTCCAGTTCACGTATTGATTGCCATTAAGGTCCAGAAAACCCTCATTCTCAGGAGGTGACAAAGCCGATAGCGGAATCGTATCGATGGGCTGCAATACCTCCGCGCCTGCGTAAGTGCCGTCCGCTTGCTGTGTAGAGTAAAACCAATAATCGATTTCTGGCGCCAGCCTCGGGCTTGCGGAGATCTCCTGAACCGCATACTGCCCTTCAGTAATTTTGGTATCGGTCACCCCCAGTGAAAACCCTAATCGTTGTGTTTCGCTAATGGGATAACCGAAATTCATGCTGCCGCCATAAGTGTCAGTGGTATAGCTGGCAACGTTAATTTCTGACAGATCGGTTTTACGATAAAAGACCGTGAAGCCACGGCTTACACCATCCTCGGTAAAGTAGGGGTTGGTGTAATTAAAGCTGATCACATCCTGATAACGAGAGGAGTTCAGTGACACGCCAACTCGGCGACCCGTGCCCAAAAAATTATTTTGCTGCAGATTGAGTCCAAGAATCAGTCCCGCATCCTGCGCATAACCGAGGCTGCCACCAATCGAACCGAAGGATTGCTCTTCAACCGAAAAATCGACGTCAATGAGATCGTCAGAGCCGGGCACCTCGGTTGTTTCCACCGTTGCGGTCTTGAAAAAACCCAGCCGCTCGAGACGGATACGGGATTGTTCAATCGCCGAGGACGAAGCTGGTGCCGACTCCATTTGCCGCATTTCCCGCCGCAAAACATCATCCATCGTGGTGACGTTGCCAGCAAAGTTAACGCGTCGCACATAGGTACGTTTACCCGGGTCGATGAAAAACTTCATGACAACGGTGTTCGCCTCTTCGTCGATATCAGGCATGCCCGTCACTTTGGCAAAGTTATAGCCCTCGTTGCCTAAACGCCTCGTCAAATAATCCTCGGTCGCCGTCACCAGTTGCTGTGAGTAGACCTGTTCCGGCTGAACCACTAAAAAGCGATTCAGATCCTCTTCGGGTAAGACGAGGTCGCCGCTCAGGCCCACCTCGCTAACAGTGAATTTTCCGCCCTCAGTTACGTTGGCGGTAATGTAGACCTCGTCTTTATTCGGCGACACCGCAACCTGCGTCGAATCAATACTGAATAACAGATAGCCTCTGTCGAGGTAATAAGACGAGAGTCTCTCTAAATCTGAGGTGAGTTTTTCTTTGGAGTACTTGTCATCGCCCCTGAAAAACGAAAACCATCCCGTTGTTTTCAGCTCAAATAAATCAATCAAATCGTCGTCGGTATACACCTCATTGCCAACAACATTGATGTGCTTAATCGCAGCCACAGTGCCTTCGTTAACATCGATAGCGATCGATACTCGGTTGCGAGGTTCAGCAATGACCTCGGAATCGATCGTCGCATCGTATCTTCCCTGAAGCACATATTGACGCAGCAGCTCTAGTTGCATCCCCTCTAGAGTTGACCGCTGAAACACTTGCCCTACTGACAGCCCCGCTCCCTTCAGTCCATCAAGCAGTGCTTCCGTTTCAATGGCTTTATTGCCGTCGATGGTAATCTCGCTGATGCTGGGTCGCTCTGCCACCACCACCACCAATACGCCTCCGTCTCGTGCGATCGAGATATCGTCGAAATTACCCGAAGCAAATAGGCTCTTTGCTGCAGCGCGCACGGCGTAGATATCCACTGTGTCGCCGACGCCCACTGGGAGGGCTGCAAAGACACTACCGGGGGAGATTCGCTGTAATCCCTCTACCCGAATATCTTGAATCACAAATGGCTCAGTCTGCGCCAGTGCAGATGTCCACGGATTCAGTAGCGCCACGAGCACAGCGAGCATGGATAGGGTGCGGGATGGGCATCGGTTTAATGTCATGAAGCGCATAATGCCCTAATACAAAGCGAGGAACGCAGGGTCACGCCGACTCTCAATCGATGCCAAATAGGCATCAACCGGGGTCTTTTCGAGGGCGCTAACTCGCTGTTCATACCGCTTACTTATAATTTCGACAGATCATTATACAGGGCAAAGACCATGATGCTCATTACTAAAACAAGCCCAATCTGCACGCCGGCCATTTGAACCCGCTCAGGGAGCGGTTTACCTAACAGGGCCTCAAAGCTATAAAACATCAAATGACCCCCGTCCAGCACCGGAATCGGCAACAGATTCAGCGCCCCCAAAGAAACACTCAGTAGTGCCACAAACCCCAGCCAAGCGACCCAACCCGCTTCAGCGGTAGACGCTGCCACCTGAGCGATCGCGATGGGTCCGGACAGATTAGCGGGGGAAATGAGTCCTTGAAGCATTCTGCCCATCGATTTGAAAGTAAACCTGATCAAATCACCAGTGCGCTGAATCGAGGCCCACAAAGCGGTGAGCGGGCCGCGCTCAAAACGGCGTTGTTGCGCCTCAGGCATGTCAGGCAGCGAGACCGTCATACCCACCGACCCAAAGCGCTGGTTGTCGATCACTCTTTCTCCGGGCACCACCCTGAGCAGTTGGGTCGCACCATCGCGCTGCACCAGCACATCAATCGATTCCTCAGGACGATCACGGACATACCCCACCCAGTCCATCCACAATGGCATCGCCTGTCCATCAGCCTGCAGAATTAAGTCACCCACCTGAAAGCCCGCGGCGACCGCCGCGCTGCCTTCGGTCAGCGCACCCACCAGCGGCAGTACCGGGGGCACTTGGATGGTAATACCCAATGCGGCCATCAGATTGGGCTGCTCTTCTCCCGCGAGCCAACGCTCAATAGACACCTCAGAGCGATGAACCTCTTCTGACTCAGGGAAAGATGCCGATAACCGCAACGTCCCGGAGTCACCCAGACGCTCCAGCAAGGCAAAGTTAAGTGCCGCGAGGGTCGGCGTTGGATTATCGTCGATTGACAGTATCTCCTGCCCAGACAACAATCCTCCGCGGTCTGCTAATGAGCCGGCCGACACTTGGTCGATGAGCGGCACAATCCCCACTTCACCCCTCAAGAAAAGCATCCACAGCACCACAACTGCCAATAGAAAATTGGCGGCTGGCCCAGCCGCAGCAATCGCCATCCGTCGCGCGACCGGCTGGCGATTATAAGCCCTGGGAAGGTCCTCATCCGCAACATTACCCTCCCTCTCGTCCGCCATTCGAACGTAACCGCCAAGAGGCAATACTGCTATTACATACTCCACCTCGTCACGGCCACGCCAGCGGATCAGAGGTCGCCCAAAGCCCACCGAAAAGCGAAGCACTTTGACCCCACTTCTGCGAGCAACCCAAAAATGGCCATACTCGTGAACTGCCACAACGATAGAGAACGTCGCGATTGCGATCAGCACTGTTTGTAGCGTATCCAGCATCACCGCTCCTTTTCTTGTCGCTCGGTGAGTGAGGCGATCTGAGCAACCGTATCGGCAGCGGCAGAGCGAGCCTCATTATCCAACGCTTGGACCGCATCGAGACTCTGTGGTTCCGAAAAATTGACGGCCTCTAGGGCATTAGCAATGACCACATCGATCTCGGTGAAACGAATTTCACGCGCTAAGAAAGCCGCCACCGCGACCTCATTGGCCGCACTAAAAACACACATTCCGCCCGGCTGCATAATCGCCTGCTTTGCCAGCGCCAAGCACGGAAACGCCGTCATATCCGGCGCCTCGAAATCGAGTCGCCCTGTGCTCACCAAATCCAGAGGCGCCACCCCTGCCGCCACGCGATCGGGCCAGCCAAGACAGTAAGCAATTGGCGTGCGCATATCGGGCTGGCCCAATTGCGCCAGCACCGAGCCATCGCAATAACGAATCATGGAGTGAATAATGCTTTGAGGGTGCACCACAATATCGATTTGATCGGGTGTTCGGTCAAATAGCCAGCAAGCCTCTGCAAGTTCGAGTCCCTTGTTCGCCAATGTTGCCGAATCGACAGAAATCTTTTGCCCCATCGCCCAATTAGGATGAGCGCAGGCCTCGTCCGGCGTCACGTCCATTAGGGAGGCTCGTGTCCGCCCACGGAAAGGCCCCCCAGAGGCGGTCAAAATAATCTTCTCAACGTTGGCCATCTGAGAGCGACCGCTCGCGTCAGTCGGCAAACACTGATGCATCGCGTTGTGCTCACTATCAACCGGTAGCAACATGGCACCACCACGCTTCACGGCGTCCATGAATAAACCGCCAGCGCTCACCAACGCTTCTTTGTTTGCCAATAGAATCGTCTTGCCCGCGTCTGCGGCACTCAAGGTCGCACGCAGCCCTGCAAAACCGACGATCCCTGCTACCACCGTATCAACAAAAGACGCTGAGACGAGTTGATCGAGCACGGCTGCTCCACTCGACACCTCAGTGGAGGTCAGATCTTTCAATTTTTCAGCTAGCGCATTGGCCGCCTCCGGATCGACCATGACCGCATGGTCAGGAACGTGCAGACGGCACAGCCGCTCCATCTCGTCGACAGAACGATTGGCAGCCAGCACCACGGGGCGATAACGATCCGGATGTCGCTGGATAACATCCAGCGTCGATGCTCCAATCGACCCAGTGGCACCAAGAACAGCGATACGACGTACCACTCAGTAACCCACCAATAGCAGCCCTAGCGCGAAAATAGGGGCCGCACCGCAAATACTATCGAGTCGATCCAACAGGCCTCCGTGTCCTGGGAGCAGCGACCCTGAATCTTTCAATCCGACCTCTCGCTTGAGTGCGCTCACCGTTAGGTCGCCGACCACCGAAGCGCCAGCTGTCAGCAGCCCCAACGCAAGCAACGACCCTAAGTCAAGATGGAGGTATGACGGGGGTAAGTTGTGCCACAGGACAAAAACCAATGCGGCAACACAGACCATCCCCCCCCAAAATCCTTCCCAAGTTTTTGATGGGCTAATCGCCAAGGCAAGCGCATGCCGACCCAATTGCTTACCTGAAAAATAAGCACCAATGTCAGCCGCTGCAACCGTTAACATCATCAAGAAGACCATCAAGGGACCATTCGTCAGCGTGAGGCAGAACGCCACAGCGACCCAAGTCATGGTCAGCATCAGCCACCCCATTAACCCGCGAATCCACGCTCGACCCCACAGCCACCCCCCCGCGGGGTAGGACTTGAGGGCCAACAATGTAGCGGACCACAGCATCGCCGCACCCGCGAGCCATGGCCGCACAGCGGCTGCGAGCTCAATGTTGCCCGCCGTCACCAGCACCCATAACCCTAAGCTCAACACGGGCACAACGACTGCATAAGCCGCGCGCGCGAGCACCGACTGGCAGCCGACCAGTGCAGACCATTCCCACGCCCCGGCGAAGGCGACTAACGCAAACAGTAGAGCCTGAACGGGAAAAGGCGCCAACACCAACACGGCGACGAAAACGCCGATTATGATCAATGCCGTGATGACGCGTTGCCGAAGCATATTCTCGCTCCTCCAGTTAACTCAGTAACGGTGCAACAAAGGGCGAACACCGAAACGGCGCTCTCTTACCGCATAAGCGGCCAAAGCAAGGTCTAATACTGCCTCATCAAAGTCGGGCCACAACACTTCAGTAAACCAAAACTCCGCATAGGCCAATTGCCACAGCAAAAAGTTCGATATACGCGCTTCGCCCGCAGTGCGGATACAAAGGTCAGGATCAGGGATGCCAGATGTGCTCAGTCGCTGTGAGATCAGATCCTCATTGATGTCGTCTGGGGCAACTTGCCCGTCAGCCACATCGTGAGCAATCGATCGAACCACATCGGTCACGTCCCAACGCCCTCCGTAATCGAGCGCCAAGGTCAGCACCGCGCGATCGCCCGCCTGTGTTTGCGCCTCCGCTTTCGCGATCAACTTCTGTAGCGCAGGACTAAAACGATCCCGTCGGCCAATCACTCTCAACCGAACACCATCAGACACCAGCTTTGCCACCTCGCTGCGCAGATAGCGAGCCAGGAGTGCGAGGAGCCCTCTCACTTCTGGTAGCGGACGGCCCCAATTTTCACTGGAAAAGACAAAGAGGGTGAGATAGTGGATGTCACGCGATTCGCAAGCCGAGACAATATCGCGCACGACTTCGGCACCCGCTCGGTGCCCTGCCACGCCAAACAATCCCTCACGTCGTGCCCAACGGTTATTACCATCCATAATAATCGCAAGGTGCCTAGGCGTGGATCGAAGCTGTATCTCTGACGCTTTCAATGTCGGTCTCAGCGATCGTTAAATCGCCATCAAATCCGTTTCTTTTTGAGTGAGCGCTGTTTCTACTTTGGCGACATAGTCATCGGTTAATTTTTGGATGACATCGTGTCCTCGACGCTCCTCATCTTCTGAAATGTCCTTCTCCTTCAGCAGTTCCTTCAGCATCGCGAGTGCGTCGCGTCGAGCATTGCGCAAAGACACTCGCGCCGATTCGGCCTCAGCTCTTGATTGCTTGGTATAGCCCTTTCTCGTCTCTTCTGTGAGTATCGGCATCGGTATTCGCATGACTTCGCCCGCAGTCGAGGGATTCAAACCCAAGTCCGACTTCATAATCGCCCGCTCGATATCTGGCGTAATCGATTTATCAAAAGCCACCACGCTCAATGTCCGGGCGTCCTCGATATTGATATTTGCCAGCTGATTCAGGGGGGTCTCTGCCCCGTAGTACTCAACCCGAATGCTATCCAGCAAACTCGGATGCGCGCGTCCTGTTCGTATCTTGTTAAAGTTATGGGAAAGGGCCTCTAGCGCCTTTCCCATTCGGTCATCGGCCTCTTGCTTGATGTCTTCAATCATTTGTGACTATCTCGCTCCGCGCCCGCTACCGGACTCATTCACCCTGAATAAGGGTCCCTTCATCGCCACCTCTCACAATACTCAGCAGCGCCCCTTTTTGAGCCATATCGAATACTCTGACAGGCATACCATGATCTCGCACCAGACAGATCGCCGTCAGATCCATTACTCCCAATTTCTTATCCAGCACCTCGTCGTAAGTCAAAACATCATATTTTTCAGCCGTGGGGTCCGAGACCGGGTCGGCACTGTAAACGCCGTCCACTTTAGTGGCTTTCAGTACGACGTCGGCTTTGACCTCAATGCCGCGGAGGCAGGCAGAAGAATCGGTGGTAAAGAGCGGGTTACCCGTGCCGGCAGCGAAAATCACTACGTCTCCGTTGGACAGGGCGCGCAGTGCTTTACGTCTATCATAATGTTCGACAACGCCACTCATTGGGATGGAAGACATCGCCTGAGTGGCAATGTTGGATCTTTCTAACGCATCTCGCAGCGCCAAGGCATTCATCACGGTGGCGAGCATGCCCATGTGGTCACCGGTCACGCGATCAAGCCCTGCCGCATTCAGTGCCGCACCTCGAAACAGATTGCCGCCGCCCACCACTAAACCAATTTGAACGCCGATACCGACTAGTTGACCAATCTCGAGTGCCAGCTGGTCCAGCACCTTAGGATCGATTCCGTAGGCTTCCTGACCCGTGAGTGCTTCGCCACTCAGCTTAAGCAAAATTCGCTTATACAGCTTGTCCGCAGCCATTTCGTGCTTCTCCTCGCCCGCTCAAGCCCAAGACTGACATGCTACCGGAAGACACCGTGTTTTTTCACACAAACATTGGTGATACTTATCAACTCTCTCTGAACGGCCTAGCACCACTCCCACATAGTTAATGAGACGGGCCCTCAGTTACCGAGCTGCGCAGCGACCTCTGCGGCGAAGTCCACTTTCTCCACTTCGATACCCTCACCGACCTCAAAGCGGCTAAACCCGATAATCTCGGCTCCTGCTGACGAGACCAACTTACCCACAGTCGTGTCTGGGTCTTTCACAAAAGCTTGTTCTGTCAGGCTATTTTCTGACAAAAACTTGCGAATGCGCCCGTCGATCATCTTCTCGACAATCTCGGCTGGCTTACCTGACTCCTGCGCCTGAGCAGCATAAATTTCACGCTCTTTGGCAACGACTTCTTCAGCCATTTGATCTGGCGACACCACTTGGGGATTCACCGCCGCAACGTGCATCGCGACATCTTTAGCCAGTTCGGCATCACCCCCTTTTAATGACACGACCACCGCAATGCGGTTATTGCCATGAACATATCCACCCACTACACCGGCATTGGCTTCGTGCACAACAACGCGGCGAACACTGATGTTTTCGCCAATTTTCTGCACCAGGGCCTGCCGGGCTTCTTCAATATCGCCGCCCGCCAAAAGCGTGACGTCATTGCTCCGTTGCTCAAACGCCGTGCCCACCACCGTCTGAACAAAATTGAGAAAATTTTCGTCTCTGGCGACAAAATCAGTTTCGCTGTTGACCTCAACCATTGCTGCCAAACTGCCGTCTGGAGCTGCTTGAATCGCCACAATACCCTCGGCTGCCGTTCGACCCGCTTTTTTAGCCGCTTTCATACCGCTCGATTTACGCAGCGTCTCGATGGCTGCCTCAATATCACCACTCGCTTCGGCTAACGCTTTTTTGCACTCTAACAACCCTAATCCGGTTCGTTCGCGCAATTCCTTTACTTGAGCAGCAGACATCTCTTCACCCCAATCCATGCCGTATCGGCCATTTATGTGTTGACGAGGGCCCACAATCAGGCCCTCACCTTTCATACCATCGAGCGCTCGGCTCAATTGGTACTCAAGTCGCGGGGACTTCCGCCTCCGCATCAGGAGCCGCCGGCTCAGCGGGCGCTGCAGCGGGGCTATCGGTAGCCGCTGGCTCAGCAACGGGTGCCGTAGGGGCCTCAGGCGCTGCTGCCGCCTCAGGACTCGCAGCTGCCTGATCAGGCGCAGCGGCGTCATCGTCAGAGACTTCAACAAACTCATCAGTCGAGACTACCTCACCGCCTTGTGCCTTGCCGGCGATGACAGCATCTGCCACTGCCGCAACGTACAATTTAATGGCGCGGATCGCGTCATCATTTCCGGGGATGACAAAGTCGACGCCGTCTGGGTTGCTGTTGGTATCAACAATACCGATCACAGGAATGCCCAGCTTGTTGGCCTCTGTGACTGCGATTCGCTCGTGATCGACATCGACCACGAACAATACGTCCGGCAATCCCGTCATTTCTTTAATGCCGCCGATTGAGCGCTCCAACTTTTCTTTCATGCGGGACCGCATCAGCGCTTCTTTCTTCGTCAGCTTGGCGAAAGTGCCATCACGCTCTTGCTCCTCTAGCTCTCGCAGTCGCTTGACTGAGGAACGGATGGTCTTGTAGTTGGTCAGCATGCCGCCCAACCATCGATGACTGACAAAGGGCATGCCACAGCGACGGGCCTGCTCCTCGATGATCTTTCCAGCAGCCCTTTTTGTGCCGACAAACATCACCTTGTTCTTATTTTCAGCGAGCCGTTGTACCGACGACAAGGCGTCGTTAAACGCGGGCACGGTGTGCTCGAGGTTAATAATGTGGATTTTATTGCGGGCCCCAAAGATATACTGATCCATCTTGGGGTTCCAAAAACGGGTCTGGTGCCCGAAGTGCGCGCCGGCTTGCAGCAAGTCACGCATACTCACTTGCGTCATAATCGTTCTCTCTGTTTGGGTTACTCTTCCGCCCTTTCTTACGACTCCAACCGAAATATCGGCACCCGGGTTCGCAATGTAGAAAAGGCGTGCTATTTGCCATCATGGCTCTCGCTGAGGAAGCCTCAGCGCCGCGCTTTATACCACAGGACCGACAACAGTGAAAGCGACCCCCATCAAGGCTAAGAGTCGGTTACAATCTGGCCGAACCCTTAAACAGATTTTTCCTCTCTACGATGAACGCTGTAAAGCCAAAAACCGAATCAGAGCTTGCCGGCATGCGAGTCGCCGGGCGCCTTGCAGCCGAAGTGCTGGAAATGATCGCACCTAAGGTTCAGCCCGGCATGACGACCGGCGAAATTGATCAGATCTGCCATGACTATATTGTCGACGTTCAGCAAGCCATACCGGCGCCCCTCAATTACAAGGGATTTCCGAAGTCGATCTGCACCTCGGTCAACGAGGTGATATGCCATGGCATCCCCTCCGACAATAAAAAGTTACGTAACGGCGACATCATCAATATTGACGTCACTGTGATTAAAAATGGCTGGCATGGTGATACGAGCATCATGCTCGGTGTTGGCGATGTGGCGCCCCACGCAGAGCGCTTGATGCGCACCACGCAAGAATGTCTGTATCAAGCGCTGGCCTTGGTTAAGCCAGGCGCAGCACTGGGCGATCTAGGGCACGTGATTCAGCAGCATGCCGAATCCAACTACTATTCTGTCGTCAGAGAATATTGCGGGCATGGGATCGGCGAAGTGTTCCACGAGGAGCCCCAAGTACTGCATTACGGCAAGCCAGGAACAGGCCTTCGGCTGGAGTCTGGAATGACCTTTACGGTAGAGCCGATGATCAATGCGGGAAAGCGCTACACCAAATTGAATACACGCGACGGTTGGACCGTGACCACCCGGGACGGCCGTCTCTCTGCCCAATGGGAACATACAATAGCGGTCACCGATGCAGGCTGCGAGGTCTTCACCCGGAGGCGGGATGAGCAGCTACCTTTCTGAAGCGAGTCAAGACCATCAACTTCCTACCTTGTCCGCGGGCCGTCTTTCCGAGGAGGGGCCTACCGTCGCAGCGCGCGAGTACTTAAGTGCGACCCGTGCGACACTGGCGGCGGCGTTTCATCCCAGCAAACCCATTACCCCCTTTCTACGCGATGCCAGTGATGCGGTCGATACGGCGCTCAGCCACCTGTGGGAAGCGCAGGTGGGCAACCCTGCCGACGTTGCCTTGATCGCGGTTGGCGGATATGGGCGCGGAGAACTCTTTCCGCACTCCGACATCGACATACTGGTCCTAACGGGATCGACTCCCGCCGACGCGGTCACCCTCAAACTCGAGGGTTTTATTACGATGCTGTGGGATATTGGACTGCAAATCGGGCACAGTGTCAGGACGCTTGAGGAATGCGCAGCGCTGGCTAGAGAAGATCTCACCGTGGTCACCACCATGATGGAATCTCGACTGATTGCCGGAGATTCCGCACTCGAGAGCGCGCTGAAACGCATCACAGACCCCGCCAATATGTGGTCCCCCAACGAGTTCATTCGGGGAAAGCTCGGGGAACAGCAGCGGCGCCATGACAAATACAGCAACACGGAATACGCACTCGAGCCCAACATCAAACGCTCCCCCGGTGGTTTGAGAGACCTCCAGGTGATCGAATGGATCACGCTCCGATGTTTTGATGTGGGACTGGAAGACATTAACCAACCCGACTTCTTGAGCCACGCTGAGCTAGATCAGCTGAGAGACGGCAAAGAGTTTTTGAGCCAAGTCAGATTTGCACTGCACAGCATGACAGGCCGCGCCGAGGATCGGCTTCTTTTCGATCACCAAAAACAATTGGCTGAGCTTTGGGATGTTGTGGATGGAGACAAACTGGCTGTTGAGCAATTCATGCAGGTGTATTACCGGTGGATGAAAACCCTCAGTCAACTCAATGAACTGCTGATAGAGGTCTTTGAGCACCGGTTATCTGATGAGCCCGACTCGGAAGTTCGTATCATTGACGGCGATTTTGAAGTCAGTGACTATCGAATCCGAGCACGTCATGATGCGGTATTCACTCAAAACCCCAGCAATCTGCTGCGGTTATTCGTTTTAATTGGCAATGACCAATTGGTCGATCGCATCGAACCGAATACACAGCGTCTTTTGCGCCGTGACGCGCACCTAATCAATGAAGATTTCCGCGCCTCAGCAGTCAATCGATCTCTGTTTCTGGAGATATTGGGCGTGCCCCACAATATGACGAAACAGCTGCGGAGAATGTCTCGACATGGCGTGTTGGGCCGGTATCTGCCTGCGTTTGGTCGCATCATTGGCCAAATGCAGTTTGATTTGTTCCATGCCTACACGGTGGATGCCCATACCACCGAGGTCATTGCGAATACGCGCCGCTTTATGCGTGCGGACTATACCGATCGCTTCCCCGTCTCGACCCGCATTGCGCGCCGGTTACGCGACCCTCGCCTGCTTTACATCGCCGCATTATTTCACGACATTGGCAAAGGCAGGGGGGGCGATCATTCCGAACTGGGCGCAGTCGATGCGACCTATTTTTGCCTGAGCCATGGGTTGTCAACCTCAGATGCCGACCTCGTCACTTGGCTCGTGCAAAATCACCTGCTGATGAGCCAAATCGCACAAAAACGGGATATATCAGATCCTGAAGAGATTCAGCGCTTTGCCGAAACGGTGGCAGATCAGGAACGATTAGACTACCTCTACACGCTAACCGTGGCTGACATTGCCGGCACTAACCCTGAATTGTGGAATGCGTGGCGCTCCTCTTTGATGCGCCAACTCTATACCGAGACGAGTCGAGCGTTGTCGCGCGGATTACAGAATCCATTGGGGCGAGAGCAAGTCATCGAAGCCACCAAACAGGCGGCCACCGAAGCACTTGAATACCGAGGCTTTTTGCCCGAAGAACTCCTGAGTGCTTGGTCCACACGCGGAGAGGATTACTTTTTGCGCGAACGCCCGGAGGACATTGCTTGGCATACCGAAGCCATCGCTGATCATGATATCCAAAGTGGCGCGCTGGTATTGGTCCGTCAGGCCAGCGATTCACCCATTGCCAATGCGACACAGATTTTTGTTCATACGGTGGACGCGCCGGATACCTTTGCCCGGATCTGTGCCGCATTAGAGTCATTGGACTACAGCATTCATGATGCCCGCATCTACAGCGATACCGATGGCAGTACGTTGGATACTTTCTTCGTCTTAAAAAATGATGGTTCAACCCTCGATGCTCACCTCGACAGCGCTGCCGAAATCAAACAAGCGATCCAGAATAGCCTACATCACGCCACCCTAAAGACGATTTCCCGACACACCCCAAGAACAGCCAAGGCCTTTACGATTCCCACAACGGTCGATTTTTCACAGGACGATTTGGGTGGATTGACTATTCTGGAAGTCACCACGGCAGACAGACCGGGACTCATGGCGAGGCTGGGGTCTGTACTATCGCGCTATGCGGTGTCAATACAGGGCGCAAAAATCCAGACACTGGGTGAGAGAGTCGAAGACACTTTTTTCTTGGCCGATGAAGCGGGTGGTCAACTGACCGACGAGACCATAGTCGACCAACTCAAAAATGACCTGATCGCCGAGCTAGATGGTTTGACGCAAGATCCCGACACTTCGTCTTCCGAGCATGACATTTGAACTCGGGACTCACGCTACTCCAGCCGTATCCGTTTGAGCGACTGGCGAAGCTACTCCGCAATTCAAAACCGGCTCTCAATCCCGTCATCCCGCTGACGATGGGAGAGCCTCAGCATCCTCCACCCGATGGCGCTGTCGCGCTCTTGAAGGAGCACGCGGAGCTCGTCGCGAAATATCCGGCGACACAAGGTCGAGCGCAGCTGAGAGCCGCCATCGCAAGGTGGCTAGAAAAGCGTTTTGTGCTGCCATCGATTGATCCCGAGCACCACGTTCTACCACTCAACGGCACCCGAGAGGGTTTATTTGCGCTAGCGCAAGCGGTGGTCAGCACTCATCAAGCTGGGGGGGTCATTTGCCCTAACCCGTTCTACCAAATTTATGAGGGCGCTGCGCTGCTGGCGGGCTCGCAACCACTGTTGCTCAATTGCGATGAGCACAACGGCTTCCTGCCGGATATTGATCTGGTCACGCCCGCGCAATGGCAAAACTGCCAACTCGTCTACCTATGCACGCCGGGCAATCCGGGGGGAGCAGTGATGTCCAGTCGTCAATTACAGCGGCTGATTGCGCTCGCCCACGAGCACAACTTTTTGATTGCCAGTGACGAATGCTATAGCGAAATCTACCCGGATGAAGCGGCCCCCCCCACGGGGCTACTAGAAGCCGCCGCGGCCATGGGAAATACTGAGTTTCGACATTGCCTGTGTTTTCACAGTTTATCCAAGCGCTCCAATTTGCCCGGCCTGCGGTCGGGTTTTGTCGCGGGTGACCCAGAGTGGATCGCGCATTTTCGTCGTTATCGAACCTATCATGGCTGTGCCATGCCACTGCACCATCAAATTGCCAGTGAATGGGCATGGGGCGACGAGGAGCATGTTTTGGCCAACCGTGCGCGGTATCGGCAAAAGTTCGAGGCCGTCGCTCCCATTCTGTCTGCTGTCCTGCTCACACCCGAACCCGATGCAGGCTTTTACCTATGGCCTCAAACGCCGGTTGATGACGAGCATTTTGCCCAGACGATCTATGAGAGGGCCGGCGTTAGCCTGCTACCCGGCAGCTATCTTGCGCGCGAGACAGCGACAGGAAACCCAGGCGCCAAGCGTGTCAGAATCGCGTTAGTTGCAGAACTGTCGCAGTGCGTCGAAGCAGCACAGCGTATTGCTGACTGCCTGCGCCAGGGTTGGTAGGACAGTTATCATGGCAAACATGAGTAAAGCAGAGCGTATCTCGTACATCGGTGAGCGACTGCAATCACTCTATCCTGAGACACCCGTTCCTCTCGATCACCAAGATCCCTACACACTACTGATTGCTGTTTTGCTGAGCGCGCAATGCACGGATGAGCGAGTGAACCAAGTGACACCCGCGTTATTCGAGCAAGCCAGCTCGCCCGATCGAATGGTCTTATTGTCGGTTGAGGCCATTCGCGCGATCATCCGCCCCTGCGGGCTTTCCCCTCAAAAATCAAAAGCGATCCATCGTCTCAGCCAAATATTACTCGACCTCTACGACGGCGAGGTGCCGGCCGACATGGCAGCGCTTGAGCAACTCCCCGGTGTGGGCCACAAAACTGCCAGCGTTGTGATGGCACAGGCATTCGGTCTACCCACCTTTCCCGTCGACACGCATATTCACCGGCTCGCTCAGCGCTGGGGACTCACGCGGGGTCGTAATGTCGTGGAGACTGAACGAGACCTCAAAAGTGCCTTCCCAATCGAATGTTGGAACGCACTGCACTTGCAAATTATTTTTTATGGCAGGGAATACTGTACCGCGCGGGGTTGTGATGGTCGTGTCTGCGAGATTTGTCGCACCTGCTATCCGGCAAGAAAGCACCCGAAGCGATGTAACAAAGCGTGAATCTAAAAGCCATCCTGCGTCGATTCTGCTAACCTTCGCTGGCACCGGGCTGCTGCAAGTAAGGGGTATAAGCTCCCTCCAGCGCCCACCCACCAAGCTAAAGACCTTCACCATGACGACAACGCCAACGATTTATGGCATCGCCAACTGCGACACCATCCGCAAGACCCGAAAATGGCTTGATGCGCACCAGGTTGCCTATGACTTTGTCGACCTGCGGGAGCATTTGCCGTCGTTATCTAAAGTGTCACTGTGGCTCGAAAAAGTAGGTGCCGAACAACTGGTCAACCGGCGCAGTACCACGTGGAGAAATCTAGACAATTCAGCACGCGAAGCGCTGGAGCGTGGTGATGCAGAGCAAATATTACTGGATCATCCGACCTTGATAAAACGCCCGGTTCTTGAGCTGGGGAGTGAGGTCATAGTGGGGTTTTCGGCTGATCACTATCAGCAACACTTTAACGTTTGAGGAGTTACTACCGTGGGCTTATTGCATGGATTTGGTCTGGGGATCGCCTCTGAGAACGCCGCGGGGGACACGCTTGACGTCTTTTACCCTCAACCGTTGAGCAATGTGACGGGGGCCCTTTGTGACCGATTGACCGATGTGGCAGGTCGCCTAGACAGCGCGCAACTGCGAGAACTCGCCACAATGCTACACAAGATGGGCGAGAACACATTGGGCGACTTGGCGAGCCGACTGGCTGAGTCGGATCGGCCCATCGTGGCAGCGGTGCTCGCCGATAATCACCCCGCGCGCTCGGTTGACGAGGCCTATCTCAAACTGCATCTCCTGTCGCATCGGCTGGTCAAACCACACCAGACTGACCTGACGGGACTCTTTGGCTTATTACCCAATGTCGCCTGGACTGATCAAGGGCCGGTCGATCTCACTGAACTACCGCAGCGACAGTTAGATGCGCGGCTGCGAGGCACCGTCCTTGAGGTGTCCAGCGTGGATAAATTCCCTAAGATGACTAATTACGTTGTGCCAGCCGGTGTGCGCATCGCCCACACAGCAAGAGTTCGGCTCGGCGCCTACCTTGGAGAAGGGACCACCGTGATGCATGAAGGGTTCATCAATTTCAATGCAGGCACTGAAGGTCCCGGTATGATTGAGGGCCGCATTTCAGCCGGGGTGTGGGTGGGGACAGGCTCCGATCTTGGAGGGGGATGTTCTACTATGGGAACGTTATCAGGCGGCGGCGATATCATTATCTCCGTCGGTCGAGAGTGTCTTATAGGGGCGAATGCCGGACTGGGTATTCCTTTAGGAGACCGTTGCACGATTGAAGCAGGACTCTTTGTTACTGCGGGTACCAAAGTCAGTCTATTAGATGAGTCAGGGAACGTGGTCGATACCGTGTCGGCGCGCACGTTGGCCGGCCGGCCCGATCTTTTGTTTCGGCGCCACTCAACCACCGGAGCGGTGCAATGTCTGACCAATCAATCTGCCATTGCATTGAATGAGATGTTGCATGTCAATAATTGACCCTGAAGACCCAACGCTCGCGCTAACGAGAGCCTTAATCGCGCGTCAATCCGTCACACCCGACGATGCGGGTTGTCAGCAGTTAATGATGGATCGACTCAGCGCAGCCGGTTTTATCTGTGAACCCATGCGATTTGCCGAAGTCGATAATTTTTGGGCAACACGAGGAACCCAAGGCCCCCTGCTCGTCTTCGCGGGACATACTGACGTAGTCCCTCCCGGCGACCAGTCGGCGTGGCAATCGGACCCCTTCCACGCGACCGAGGTTGGAACAGACTTGGTCGGTCGCGGCGCTGCCGACATGAAGGCCAGCTTGGCCGCAATGGTCGTCGCCTGCGAGCAGTTTGTCGCCGAACACCCGCACCACAGCGGCCGAATCGGCTTTTTAATTACATCAGATGAAGAAGGACCGGCCAAAAACGGAACCATCAAGGTAATCGACACACTCACCGAGCGAGGTGAGCAAATCGATTGGTGCATTGTGGGTGAGCCCTCTAGCACGCGACAGCTTGGTGACCTCGTGAAAAATGGGCGAAGAGGATCCATTAACGGGACGCTTGTCATTCACGGCACTCAGGGACACATTGCCTATCCGCACCTAGCCGATAACCCGATACACCGGGCATTGCCAGCATTGCATGCACTGGCAACCGAGCAATGGGATAACGGCAATACGTTTTTCGATCCCACTGCCTTGCAAATCTCAACGGTTAGATCAGGTCGTGGCGTCACTAACGTGATCCCCGCGAGCATCGAGGTCATCTTTAACCTGCGATTCAGTACAGAAATCACCGTTGCCGACATTAAGAGTCGATGCGATGCGATTCTTCAACAACACGGACTGCGCTACGATCTGACGTGGTCACTGAGTGGAGAGCCTTTCTTGACCGAGCCGGGCGCACTGCTTGATGCGATTAAAGACAGTATTCAGGCGGTGACCGGGCTTGATCCTGAGGTCTCGACTGGCGGAGGCACATCTGACGGCCGGTTCATTGCACCCACAGGCGCGCAGGTAGTCGAGTTGGGCCACATCAATAGCACCATCCACCAGTGCAATGAGCGCGTCAGCATGGCAGATATCCCAACCCTCACTGCCCTCTATCTGGCAATACTCAAACGGCTTTTACCCGCTGAATGACGATCTAACGCTTCGGCGCCGCTCGCTCACTCAGCCACTGCGCCGGCTGCATTAGCGCAAGTTGCATGCACCGGTCCTGCCACCATGATCGCTCGACATCGGCCCACGTTTCCGTCAACGCCTGAAGTCCGGCACCCAAAGCGGTGAGGGCTGGCGCGGTCGGGGACAAGATCGTTATGCCGATACTCTCGGGTGGCGACATCACGGCCCTCGCGGCGGCGGCACTCATGGCAATGCGCTCAACAAAACCTCTGGCGTGATCCAACGTCACTTCTAATGGCACTTCTAATGGCACTTCTAATGGCACTTCTAATGGCACTTCTAATGGCACTTCTAATGGTACTTGTGATGGCACTTTTACTTCTAATAACAACTGTATTTCCGCTTCGGGTGGCGCTGGATGATGTCTTGCGTCCCACGGCGGCAGCACCACTACCACCTCTTCAACCGGCCTGCGCTGTCGCAACAGATCAGACAACAAACCCGCTCCAATCGTGGT
>Ga0213869_10001336_pt1 | contig 18642 bp, 11 predicted proteins | sample PICome_10_FD_160083 | JGI IMG/M metagenome (GOLD analysis project Ga0213869, IMG submission 160083) | Coastal seawater microbial communities near Pivers Island, North Carolina, United States - PICO132 | ecosystem: Environmental > Aquatic > Marine > Coastal | place: USA: North Carolina...
ACCGCATTGTTTGAGCGCAAGTAAATCGCATCGCTTGCCAAGGCCGGAGTAGCATTAAAATCCGAAGCATCATCTAAGGTATTTACTCTGATCAATTTCATCTCTCTCCCGGCTTCGAAGATGAAGGTTCCATGTCTTCGACTCACTGCAACAAGGTTATCACCCACTCTCAGAGTCGAAGCATAGAAGCTAAACTTCTTTCGTTTCTTGATCGCTGCAACACTCCGTTTAGTAACCGTTTCGCCTTTCAGCAGATCCATCGCAATAACACTTGCCTCGTCGTTCACCCAAAAGAGGAGACCATCTTCACAAACCGAACTCGGAACGTAAGAGAAAGTCTTGCTCTTCCAGAGAATCTTATCAGTCATATCGCCGGAACCACCGCCTTTGATCGCGATTGACCCATTCCGCGGATACCCACCCGTCGTAAAAAGAATCTCCCCCTCACTGATGACACAGGGCGAAATATTCCCCGGGATTTCAGACTTTGCCCACCACAGCTTCTTGCCAGTTTCGGGATCAAGCGCGAAGATCTCATTTGGTGCTGCGATCACCAACTCAATCTTCCCGGACTTTGGAGTGTGGACGGTTGGCGTGTTATAAGTCAGTTCTAATTGTTTCGCTTCGTAGCGCCATTTCTCAGCTCCAGTTGCCTTATCAAAAGCGATAATCGCTCGGGCCTCATCAGCGGCATTTACAATAAGCAAATCGCCTACTAAAATCGGACTCGCGGCAGAACCCCATCGGCGATTGCTGGAAGAATTCCCCACCTGCTCACTCCAAACTTTATCACCAGCAACCGTGAAGGCGTGGACGCCTGACTTACCAAAGAAGGCATAAACATACTTGCCGTCGGTCACCGGGGTGGCACTCGCGTATCCATGTTCGGTCAAATAACCACGATAGTCATCCTCTGGATTTGCTAAAGGCACCTCCCCTTTCCAAAGAATCTTCCCAATCTTACGATCAAGGCACAAAAGGGTGCGGCTCAGCTCATCAGCATTACCAGCTTCTTTCTCACCAATCCCATATCCGGTATAGCAAGTTACAAAGAGCCTGTTGCCCCAAAAGATCGGGCTGGAGCTCCCTGGCCCTGGCAAGTCAGTCTTCCATCTGACATTTTCGTTAGCGCTCCACTTCAAAGGTAAAGTCGCACTATCGATCGCCGCAACCCCCTTACTCCCCCGGAACTGGGGCCATTTCTCTTCGCCTAAAGCAACGCCAGAAGACAGCAAGATAATGAATAGGATCCCTGAGAATTTTTTCACTTCGTGAGAGTAGCTATCTCTAATTTTCAGGCAATTTTTATCGACTCACCCTTAGCCTAGCAAAAAATTTGGGAAATAATGCCAAATCAGCTTCCATCGTGATGAACTGATAGAAGTTATCTCTTGGATCAGGAACCCGCTTCCCAACTTCTTCAAATAGATCACGACTCCAAGGACCGGAAGAAAGATCATCAGTCGCTTCCAAAGTGAAAGCTAAGTCCGGATCACCAGACCTGATCCGAAAGACAATTTGAACCTTCTGACCACCCACCACCGACATCGTCTCAGTTTCCCTTACAGCAGAATTAGGATTAGTTCCTTGGGCATACTCAAGGAGATTGGTAGCCCCGTCACCATCTGGATCGGCAGATCCTCCCCATACCATCAGTTCCTTCCTCGGATCAGCGAGATCATCACCCAAAAACTGTTCTCTTTGCCAAGCCTCATAGGGCTTAGCCAAGGGAGTGGGCCTAGCTAAATCAATCGCCCACGGACCATCTAATCCTCTCGATACGATAGAAATAGTCGCACCGCTTCCATCCATAGAGCTAGAACCAATCAATTGAGTTTCAGTATCAGTCCAAAACATTGTGCCTGATATCGGGTCGATCACTAGTCCGTGCGGGCGGTCCAGAATTCCACCCGAAAACAAAATGGTTCCTCTGCCCGCACCGTTCACCTTGCGGCTGCGTAGCTCACTGCTATTGCGGTCACACCAATAGATCACCCCATCAAAGACTTCGATATCCCGCACTCGTTGTTGCCCCGAAATTACAACGACCCGATTCGCACCACCCTCGACTGAAGCCCGCTCAATCACTCCACTATTAAAGTAACTCCAATAAACGAATCCATCACCTAGAGCGAGGTAATAGGGTCTAATAAGCTCGCTTAGAACAACCGTAACTTCTCGATTATCATCAAGATTGGCCTTCTGAATCTGCCCTGATCCTTCTGCTACCCAGTAGATCACACCATTCTCGATATCAAGTTCGAGATCTGCCGGTTCATCCAATGAGCCAATAAAAACCTCAGCGTTCGTTCCATCACAATTCGCCCACCAAATCGCCCCGTTCACTTCGTGAACTGCCCAAAAAATCTTCTCCTGATTTGTATCAACGACAATCCCGCGCGGATCAGAGAGGCCGCTCAAAATAGTCTCTCTATTTCCACCATTAGGATCGGAGGCTTGGATCAATCCCAAGTCCTTATCCGTCCAGTAGAGCCGCGGTGCATTGAACTCAGCCAATAACTGACCCAAAGAAAAAAGAGCAAGGGCTAGAAACCTCATACGTTTAACGCTTACGAATCAAAAAACTGATGGCAAGAGACATTCAAGGATTTTCGCCCAAAACTCTCGTCCGAGTCCAAGTTCTAGTTTACCCGGTTAAAGAATAGGTCTACCGTTGTCGAGTGCGGAGGGACAATTTCGGCATGGTAAGGAAACGAACCATAATATTTCTTCTCAGCTCTTTGGGATTTTTATCCTTTGCACGGGCGCAAAGCGTTGCTCGGCAGTGGAACGAGGAAGCCCTAGCGGCTATTCGTATCGACTTTCCGGCGCCAACCATCCACTCACGAAATCTCTTTCATCTTTCCGTGGCGATGTGGGACGCCTGGGCTGCTTACGACGATAAAGCGATAGGTTATCTTCATAACGACCGCGCCATAATTCCTGACGGATACACGGTAGAAATGGCTCGGCATGAAGCGATTAGCTACGCAGCCTACCGAATTCTCAAATACCGCTACACCTTCTCAACAAATTCCTCCATCACTCTAGCTGCCCTAGATCTCCGCTTGAGCAACCTCGGATATGATAAAGCAGAGACTTCAACGACTGGAACTTCTCCCTCAGCCATCGGAAACAAGATTGCAGCCGCGATCATCAGTCATGGAAAAGAAGACGGAGCCAATGAAAGTACACTTGCCGGCTACCGCGATGACACGAACTACAACCCAGTAAATTCACCGCTCATTTTGGAGACAAATGACACTGCTTCCTTCTTTCCTAACGGTTGGTCTGATCTGAATCGATGGCAGCCTCTAGCCTTCAGCGTTGCCTTCACCCAGAATGGTCAAATTGCTTCAAAAATTCAACGATTTGTCAGCCCACACTGGGGAAGCGTGAAGGCCTTTGGTTTATTTTCCTCCGACCGAAATTCCGACGGCCTTTACTTCGATCCAGGCGCTCCGCCAAAATTGGGAGGAAGCGGCGACCTTGATTACAAAAATAATGCAGTTGAAGTTCTGGAATACTCGGCTCTCCTTGATCCCTCCAATTCCGCAACCATTAACCTCTCACCATCAGCACGAGGAAATAATCCTCTTGGGACAAACGATGGGACCGGACATCCAGTCAATCCCGAAACGGGTCTTCCTTATCCTAGCAATGAAGTCCTTCACGCTGATTTCGGCCGCTGTGCCGCAGAATTTTGGGCCGATGGACCAGAGTCGGAAACCCCCCCGGGGCACTGGAATGTCCTAGCCAACGAAGTCACGGATATGATAATCGCGAATCCTTCTCTGGATTTAAAAATCGCCCGTAAAGGCCCAGTATTAGAAACTCTCGAATGGGAGCTCAAACTCTACTTTGCTCTGAATTCTGCTCTCCATAATACCGCAGTCGCCATTTGGGGTGTGAAGAAGCACTACGATTACGTCCGCCCCATTTCGGCTATCCGCTATCTTGCTCGCATTGGCAAATTGCCTCTTGTTCCTGGGCTAATCGAAGAAATCACCTCTTCAACCGCCCAAACCTACCACAGTCATCTTGCCTTCTACATTGGCAGTATCGCTGTTAACTGCTGGCCAGGAGAGCCGAACGATCCTGAAACAGAGGCGGGAGGACGAGAATGGATTTTGGGCCAAGACTGGCTTCCCTATCAACGCGAATTCTTTGTCACTCCAGCATTCGCCGGATATGTTTCAGGCCATTCGGGATTCAGCCGAGCTGCCGCCGAAGTAATGACTCTCTTTACCGGATCATCTTTTTTCCCGGGCGGACTATTTTCCCACACGATCCCCGCCGGTTATCTCAAATTTGAGGCGGGCCCTACTGAAGACGTTACCCTTCAATGGGCCACCTACTATGACGCTGCAGATGAAGCAGGCGAGTCGCGGATCTACGGCGGCATCCACGTCTCACCCGATGATGGCCCGGGACGGGTCATGGGTCAAAAAATCGGACAAGCTGCTTACAAGCACGCTAAAAAATACTGGAGTGGAGATATCGTGAACCAACCTCTTATCGTTTTGAATAATGATGGTATATTTTGGTTCCAGACTGTCCCGGGATATCAATACAAAGTCGAAAGTGGCACGGATCTTCTCAGCTTCCCGACAACCGCAGCGAACTCGATTCTTGCCACAGAACATGAAGCTTCGGTAACCCTTCCACTCTCTGAGCCAAATCGCTTCTTTCGGCTGAAAATCACCCCACCGTAATCACAATTGCCGTTGGGGGAAATTCTAAGAGACCGCATCCGCACAACGCTGACAAAGACCCTCGTCATTGACAGGAGGCTCATATTTTCTGCAACGAGGACACATCGGATATGAAGTTGCTTCGGCAACCGCAGATAAAACTTCACCCTCTTCAACCTTAAGTTCGCTCACGATAAAGAATTCGCTAGCGAACTGGTGATCATTGAGCAATTCAAGGTAGGGGTTGCCCGACGGAACAGTCAAAGTCACGCTGGCTTCGTTATTCTTTTTAAACTCTTTAGCTTGAACCTTTTCCTCGATTGCAGCCTGCATAACGGCTTTGATCTCAAGAAGTTTGTCAACCGTTTCTATAGCCCCAGTGGTAGCATATTTAGAATTCACCTTCGGAAAATCCTGCTCATGGATGCTTCCTTCACGTCCTGCATGCTCCCAAGCTTCCTCACTAGTGTAAGCGAGAACCGGCGCGAGGAGTTTAACAAGAGCATCGAACAACTGACCCATCACCCAAACACTGGCTTTCCGTTGTTCGCTCTCCTCAGGATCGCAATAAAGGCGATCTTTGGTAATATCGATGTAGTTTGCGCTTAGGTCGCTCGCGGCGAACTGGTTAACCAGCGTGAACACCTTGCGGAAGTCATATTTTCCATAGGCATCTCGCACTTCAGCGATAATGACCTGCAAGCGCTCCATGATCCACTGATCGATCAACGGAAGTGAAATTGGCTCCTCCACTTTTTCATCCCGCATGTTACCAAGAAGAATCTTAAAAGTGTTACGAAGTCGCCGATAGGGTTCTCCAACTTGCTGGAAAAGCTTCTCGCTAAAGGGGACCTCGTTTTGCCAATCCACCGAACTCACCCAAAGACGGAGGATATCAGCACCATATTTCCCATAAAAGTGCGCCGCATCGGTCGGCTTCCCTTTCTTCTTGGCATCAGATTTCGAGGTTTTCTTCCCGGTCTCGGTATCGACAACAAATCCGTGAGTCATCACCGTTTTGTAAGGTGCTTTGTCCCGAACGCCGACACTCAGCATGAGAGAGCTTTGGAACCAACCGCGGTGCTGATCGGTCGCTTCAAGGTAGAGGTCGGCTGGAACATTAAGCTCAGGATGAGACTCAAGAACTGCCACGTGGGACGAACCGGAATCAATCCAAACATCCAAGGTGTCGCGGCACTTTGTAGCCCCATCGGGAAGATCGAGAAGCGTAGCCCATTCAGCATCAGATTTTTCAAACCAAACGTTAGTGCCTTCCTTCTCAACAAGATCGGCAACTTTCTTAGCCAGATCAGCCGAGACGATGGGCTCACCATCTTCCTTGAAGAAAACAGGAAGCGGAACACCCCAAGTTCTCTGACGCGAAATACACCAGTCAGGCCGAGCCTCGACAGTTCCGTAAATACGATTACGACCCCAATTTGGAAGCCACTCAACCTCATCAATCTCACTGAGAGCTTTGTCGCGAAGCCCCTCCATAGAAATGAAGAACTGTTCTACTGCCCGGAAAATAATGGGCGTCTTGGAGCGCCAACAATGCGGGTAGCTGTGCTCGTAAGTTTCCTCACCTAGAAGCGCTCCTTTTTCAGTAAGAATCTCAACAATCCGAGCATTCCCCTTGAAAACGTGGGTCCCGACCAATTCGGGTAGGCCACATTCCTCGGTGAAGAGACCATCGTCATCAACCGGGCTAAGGACTGCGAGGCCGTTTTGCTGCCCGATGGAGTAATCGTCCGCACCATGACCAGGAGCAATGTGGACCGCACCTGTGCCGGAGTCGGTGGTGACAAAAGGAGCGAGAATCACTTTGGAAATGCGATCGAGGAAGGGATGCTGCGCTTCCAGGCCCTCAAGCTCTGCTCCTTTAATTTCGCCCAATTCCTCGTCTAAAGTCAGGCCAGTCTTTTCCTGAAAATCGACAAGAAGATCGCGAACAACGATAATAGTCTCACCGTTCGAATATTTCCCGATAGTGTAGGTGAAACGCTCATGCACCGCGATTCCGAGGTTCGCTGGAAGCGTCCAAGGCGTCGTAGTCCAAATTGCGATCGAGCTCCCAGCGGGTAAAGCGTCGTGCGAGGGGAGATCAAATTTAACGAAAACCGCAGTCGACCTCTTAACCTGATACTCGACTTCGGCCTCGGCTAGCGCGGTCTTAGCCCCGAAGGACCACTGGACTGGCTTCTTTGATTGATAAATGCAGCCCTTCTCGATCAGTGCCGCAAACGTCCTAAGAATATTAGCTTCGTAACCGGGATCAAGAGTGAGGTAGGGGTTATCCCAATCGCCAAAAACCCCAAGCCGCTTAAAAGACTCCCGCTGAGTATCAATCCAGCCTCTTGCGAAAGTTTCGCAACGACGTCGGATTTCAGCCGGTTCGATATCGCGAGCGTCCTCATCCTGCATCACCTTAAACTCGATCGGAAGACCATGGCAGTCCCAACCTGGGATGTAAGGCGTTTCAAATCCGGCCATTGTCTTTGATTTCACCACGAAGTCTTTGAGGACTTTGTTGAGACCAGTCCCCATATGAACGTCCCCGTTTGCAAATGGAGGGCCATCATGAAGGATGAAACGCGGAGCATTTTCAGCTTTTCTTTTAGCAATAATTCGCGCGTAAAGATCTTCGGAGTTCCACTTGTCGAGGCGAGCCGGCTCCCGCACGGTCAGATTCCCCTTCATGGGGAAATCTGTTTGCGGCAGAAACAGGGTGTCTTTGTAGGATTTTCCTTCAGGAGTGCTCATAGCGCTAAAAAACAGGGCGGACGCTAGGCTTGAGGACCCAAAAGGTCAAGGTCGGGCCAAAACACCTTCTTGTTTAACAATTCAACCCACCTTCAGATTGCAACGAGATTGCCACCACTAATCCAAACAAAGCCGCTTAAAGCCTTCGAATTTTAACCCAGATTCATGCCTCGGTAGCTACCAAGGGGACAAAATCGCACCAAGCGAATGGTTCCAGCAGTAGAATATCACGCTAGAATATCCTTCACGACATGTCCGTGGACATCAGTGAGGCGGAAGTCACGACCGGAGTAACGGTAGGTCAGATTTTCGTGATTGAGTCCCATGAGATGCAGGATGGTAGCGTGGAGATCATGCACATGAACCTTGTTTTCCATTGCCGCAAAACCGAATTCGTCGGTCGAACCGTAGGTCATACCACCTTTGACTCCGCCACCGGCGAGCCAAACCGTAAATCCGTGGTGATTATGGTCACGACCACTTCCACCTTCAGACACCGGGGTGCGACCGAACTCACCTCCCCATAAAACCAAAGTGTCTTCAAGGAGGCCTCGTGATTTCAAATCACGAAGCAAGCCGGCAACCGCCTGATCACTTTGCTGACCCTTCGTTCGGTGCCCGTTTTCGATATTGCCATGATCATCCCAAGGTTGGCCGCCACCAAAATAAACCTGTACCATGCGAACACCACGCTCGACGAGACGGCGAGCCGCGAGACAGGAATCGGCAAACTGCCCTTTTCCATAGAGCTCACGAGTCGCTTTGGTTTCCTTGCTCACATCAAAAGCCTCCTGAGCTTCGGTCTGCATCCTAAAGGCCACTTCGAGCGATTGGATCCTTGATTCAAGTTTGTCATCTCCTGCGCGTTGATCCGAGTGGAGGCCGTTGAGCCGGTTGATCAGATCAAGCTGTTGACGTTGGGTCCGAGGAGTGAGGTGCTTGTTACTGATATGATCAACGATCTTTTTGGGATCGAGCTTACCTATATGGCAACCTTGATGTATCCCAGGAAGGAAACCGTTACTCCAAAGTTGTGGGCCAACCACCGGTTTACCCGGACATAAGACCACGAAACCAGGAAGATTTTGATTTTCGGTTCCCAGACCATAACTAAGCCACGACCCCATGCTGGGGCGAATTGGTTGAGTGATCCCCGAGTTCATCATGAGCAGTGAAGGCTCGTGATTGGGCACATCAGTGTGCATCGATCGAATCACGCAGATATCATCGATACACTTAGCGACCTCAGGAAATATTTCGCTGACCGGAATCCCAGACTGCCCCGATTGCTTAAACTTGAAAGGGGATTTGAAAAGTCCTCCGGTTTGTCTTTCTGTTTTACGTTCAGCTCCCGGCGGGCGCTGCCCATGATATTTCTCGAGAGCCGGCTTTGGGTCAAAGGTGTCGACCTGGGAAGGGCCACCATTCATGAAGAGATGAATGATACGCTTAGCCCTAGGTTGAATATGGGGAGATTTTGGAACAAGCGGACTTTCGGCAGCTAACAAGCCTTGGTCGGCGAGAACTCCAGCAAGCCCAAGCGACGCGAATCCTCCTCCCGCACGTTTCAGAATATCGCGGCGATTCATAATGGGCTGGTCGAAGGTTCCGTCTTGCATGTTAATCGAGATACATCAATTCGTTGCTCGCAAGCAACGCCTGACAATACTGCTCCCAACGGGAGAGTTTGTCGTCCTTTTCTTTTTCAATCCTAAGATAGGCCTGCGCAACTTGTGATTCTGCTTTCGAGGGTGAACGCCCAAAAACAAGGCGATAGGCAAATTCCACCTGCTTTGGAACTTCATCATATTCACCAGTCACCCGTTTGGCAAAAGCCTTAGCCTGATCAATAATAAAGTCACTATTCAGAACGAAGAGTTGTTGTTGTGGAACAGTCGTCTCCGTTCGAGAAGCCGCAGAAACATTTGCGTCGGGAAAATCAAAAATCCTTAACATCCCATCGAGCTGATGACGACTAATACTCGCGTATACCGTGCGACGTGTTTTGTTTTTACTGAGCTCGATCGTCGGACCACCCATCGTCGGGTCAAGATTCCCAGAGATCGCAAGTAGAGCATCCCTCCAAGCTTCGACTTCTAGGCGTCGACGATCGAACCGCCAACGGAAGCGATTATCACCATCGAGTTCTTCGTTTTTAGAACTCCCCTTACTAGAAAGTTGATAAGTCGCTGATTTGAGAATCTCGCGATGCAACCACTTAATCGACCATCCATTCTTGATAAAATTGACGGTCAACCAATCGAGCAATTCTGGATGACTCGGGGCTTCACCCAAAAGACCAAAATTGCTTGAAGTCGTCACCAGGCCTTTCCCGAAGTGCCACTGCCAAACACGATTCACGATTACCCGAGCGGTGAGAGGATTCTGCGGGGAAGCGATAGCCTCAGCAAGGTCAAGACGTGAAAAAGGATGATTCTTGGCCGCCTCGGGATCAGTCGGTCGTGGTTCATTTTCTAAAATCTCAAGAGTCCCCCGTGCAACCCATTCTCCTTTGCTCGCCGGGTTACCACGAATGTAGACCTGCATCGCCTTACCTCCTCCCTGGACCGCATGGGCTAGGGGATACTTGGGCTTGGCCTTCTTACGAAGAGACTCAAATTCGGTCTTCATTCGGTCTGCTTCCACTTTTTGCTCATCATTCAAAAGCTTCGCATATGCATCATTTTCAGAGGCATAGAGAGGAGCATGGCCATCAATCCAAATATTTTTGAGAATGCGCTTTTGATCATTCTCCATCTTCCCGATAATTTTATTCAACCGGTCTTCTATATTACGGGCTTTTGCCAACTCCTCTGCTTTCTCAGTCTCAATCTGCGAAATAGCTTCTTCAGCCCGATCTACGAAATTTTGAAATTGATTGGATAATTCTACGATTTTATCTGGAACCTTGAGGGTTTCGACCGTGGGCTTCTCTGTAAAATTCACCACCACATCATGCCATCCTTTCAACTCAGGCAAACGCTTCATCAGGTCATTCTTGCGACCTTTCTCCAGTATTTCCCGGAATCGCTTCGTATAATGGCGATGGAGACCCGCCTGTTCCGCAAACTCGTCGTCCGAAATTTTTACCCCTTGCGATTTCAAGGTCACCAATCGCCAGCCCTCCTGTAAATATCTACTCACTTGCCCAAGCCTCTTTTGGCCCTCTTGTTTACCGATCCCTCTGAGGTGGCTTCGATGTTTTGATTCCAAATCCTTGATGCCTCTTTGTTCATCATTGTAGGCCTTCACCTCTTTCTCTTCGACCAACGGAATTTCAGAATATCTTCGTCCATTAAACACTCCTGCTAAAGCGTAATAATCCCGAGTCGGAATAGGATCAAATTTATGATCGTGGCATCGAGCACACGACACCGTTAGTCCGAGAAATCCACGGGTCACGGTATCAATGGTATCATCGAGCTCATCTGCCTCAGCTTGAGCCTTGTCGGAGTTTTTATAATACTGAGCCCCTAGACCTAGAAACCCAAGTCCGGCAAACTTGCGGAAACGATCTTCCGATTCATTCTCTATTAAATCACCTGCCAATTGGAATTTGATAAACTTATCGAATGGAAGATCTTCATTAAACATCTTGATAACCCAATCGCGATATTGATGGGCATTCGCTCGCTTCTTAACTCCAAAAGTGTGAGCCTGATCCTCGGCGTAACGAGCCACATCAAGCCAATGCCGCCCCCACCGTTCACCGTAATGAGTAGATTCTAAAAGTGAATCAACGAGATTCCCAATCGAAATTTCCTGATCTTTTGCAGAGTTCTTTAGAAACTCGTCGACCTGATCGGGCGTCGGAGGAAGACCTAAAAGGTCGAAGTATATTCTCCGCACCAGCACCCGAGGCGAAGCGGCAGGCATTGGGCTCAAGTTCTGCTCTTCGAGTCGGCGTAAGATGAAGCCATCAATCTCCGATCGACCCCACTTGGAATTCTTCACCTCAGGAAGCTTCGGCTCTTTGGGCGCCTGAAAAGCCCAGTGACTAGAGGCATCAACTTCCGTGCTTTTGAGTTTACTCTCAGACTTTTCCCGGGGATCAATCGCACCCGCCTCGATCCACTCGGAAAAATCAGAGATGATTTCATCGGAAAGCTTCCCCTTAGGAGGCATCTCTAATTTTTCCTGTCGCAGCGCTTTTAAAATTAGACTCTCAGAGACATTTCCTGGAATAACTGCCGGCCCCGTATCCCCTCCTTTTCGGATCCCCTTCTTTGTATCCAAAAATAACCCTCCCTTTAGCTTACCTCGATTGGCCGCATCTACGGAGTGACATCCATAACACTTATCCACCAAAACCGGGCGAATCTTGGCCTCGAAGAAATCAAGCCCGATTTCCGTCGCCGAAACCCCGCTGACGAAAAAGACAACGAGAATTTGGAAGCGAATCTTTAAGAACATTAGGGGTCAGGTTTCTTAAGCTATCTCTAACGTTTGAGCGATACGAGATCTTACAAGGGGAAAAATTTGGGTGTAGTCCATACTCCACAACCAATTGAATCATGTGATAATTTTGGGGACTAAAGCTAGAGGTTCATTTTCACTAAAACCTTCCCTAAAATTACCACTGGAAATGGAAACGATGACTCTACCCAAAAACCTCAGTGATCGGACCAGCATCTTCTTTGTCAGGGCCAGCCATACGGAAAGGTCTTTTGCTCGGCGACTCGATGACTTTAGCGTGATCAAGTCCAAGGCTATACGCGATCGTTGAATTGAGGTCGTGGAAGGTGACCGGGTTCTCGATCACTTTGCGAGCTTCCTTGTCAGTCTTACCGTAAGTCATACCACCTTTCACTCCCCCACCTGCGAGGAGACTGGTGAAGGCTCCAGGGTGATGACTACGACCATTACGATGCTGTTTTTGGATCTCAGGAGTTCGCCCAAATTCAGAGCTTAATACGACCAAAGTGGATTCGAGCAAACCACGCTCTCTGAGGTCAATAATCAGTGAGCTATAAGCTGAGTCGAGTAACTGGCAGCGGGCTTGCACCCCGGTAAAGTTGTCATAGTGGGTGTCCCAATCACCAAGAGTCACCTCGATAAAACGAACGCCATGTTCCACAAGCCGGCGGGCGAGAAGGCAACCCTGTCCGAAGGTATGGCGACCATATCGATTCCGAATCGTCGGGCTCTCCTTGGTAAGATCGAAAGCGGCCAGATCCTCGCTCTTCATGACCCGCACTGCTTCATCAAAAAGCATTCCAAAATTCTTGGCGTTGGGCGAGGGATTCTCCCGGTGAAAGCGCTTATTAATGGCATCAGTAAGGCTAAGTCGGCGCTCAAAGTCTTCTTCATTCACAGAAGGATGCCTACTCGTTCCTTCCAATCCTTTTTCGGGATTCGTCACGACTGCTGGGGCAAACTTGGCTCCCATCCAACCCGCACCGATCATGTTGGCCGGACTATTCACCGCAATGTATCCGGGAAGAGTATCGTTGTCGGTGCCCTTTAATCGGGTAACCCAACTGCCAAGCGCCGGATGAACAATTGTGCCGAGTTGGTTGTAACCCTTATGAAGAAGGTAGCTGGCTTGATCATGATCACCTTGCTTAGACTGCATCGAGTGAATGGTGCAAACCTCCTTCATGACCTTTGCTGTTTCAGGAAGGTAATTGGCAATCTGAAGCCCCTCGGCCGTTGTCGGGATCCCTTTGACCGGGCCTTGAACATCCTGACCGGGCTTCAGATCAAAGGTATCGATGTGGCTCATCCCACCAGCCATATTGAGAAAAATAACGTGGGTCGCCGGCTTCGATCTTTTCGCGGAAACTTTATCGCCGAGAGCTTGGGAAGCAAGGCTCCCCCCTAGCATGGGGGCAAGGCTGACCCCGAGGAATCTTTGGGAGGCATCTCGAAGGAATTCGCGACGAGAGAATTCGTCGCTCAGGTTTTGAGGAGAGAAGTTCATTAGTAGATAAAAAGAAATTCAGGAGTACAGACGAGAGCGGAAACGATGTTGGCCAGCCCCTTTCCCTCGCGATCGACCAGTTCCTTGGTGCACATCGCACGTTCCTGATCAGTAGGCATTCGGGTGAGGATAGATTGGAAGAGCAAGACTCCCTTTTCGTCGAACGAACCAGGGACCTCAAAAATCTTACGAATCGCGGTATCGTCCTTGGTTGCGATCATGGTTTGAGTTGCTCCGTTGAGCATCTGGAGGGTCTGAGTTAGACTTCCTTCATTGGTCGCACCATCGATACTAATGCGATCGGATTGGCCGAACTTCCGGAGGAAATGGTTGGGCAGCGCCGGGCTGGGAAGCTCCGAGGCACGAGCCATTCCCCGAATTGCCGAAGTCATCAGACGACCGTGTCCCGCGATGTAGGTCGGTGGTCGTGGTGAGGGTGCTTTGGGACCGGTCCCATCGCGCGCTTCCTTATACTTCATGATGACCCATTCCTGGTATTCCTTGATCGTCTTGAAGGAGTGGACTTTCTTAATGATGTCTTCGAGGCGACCGATGTAACGCCCGTGAATGAAAAGGTGCTCCATGTCTTCCAGCCGCTGCGGCGATTCTGGGTCTTCGAGAACGAGCGTGATCAAGGAGTCCCAAATCTGCTCAGCGCTCATCCTCTCGATAGGCCGGCCTTGTAAGCCATGAAAGGAAGCCTCGGCATCCGAAGCGGACTTTACAGCAAAGGCCTTAGTCAGCATGAGAGTCTGTTGGAAGGCGCGAAGATCGTAGTCGTAGTCCTTGATGAGCTTCATCAACGCACCACTGAGAGCACCAGTGACGGAATCTTTTGGATTCAGGAACTCTTCGTTGTCCTTCTTGTGCAATTTGGCACCCATCACCCGCAGCCACATTCGCGCCGCGATGGAACCACCAAAGGTGGGGTTCTCATCACCCACCACCCAGGCCGCGAATTGCTCGAGACTGTCCGGATTTACTTTCTTGGCATCAAGACGCACTTTGCCGCCGAAGGGAGTTCGTCCCTCTACCATCTCGCCCGGATCACCATCTTCGTATTGGTAATCATCAGGGAGCGTAATCCGCCCTGTCCCCTTGCCAGATTCGATGCCACTGGAGGCATACTGCCCGATGGCATCACTGAAAAAGTGCAAATGGTGAAGCCCTTTGGCATTGAATTTCTTCTTCGAGGACATATTCACTAACCTCCCCCTTCCCTTTAAAAAATCGAGACGTCCATAGTTGCTTTTGCCGTGGGTGAAGGCGGCGAGATTGAAGAAGTCGATTCGCTCCCAGGCTGAACCGGGATCGTCGTGACATTGAGCACATTCCATCCGCATTCCGAGGAAGGCCCGCATCGTGTTGGCGGAGTTGTCGAGAGGCATGCCAATATCCCGGGTGTAGTAATGAGAAGCGCCCGAACCGAGCCAACCATTACCACGGCTCGACAACAATTCAACGGTCATCGCTTTCCAGCTTTTGTTTTCGCGAACCGCTTGCCGCGTCCAATTAATGAGAGGAGTATTGGAACTAAAATATCCTCCCTGTAATTTTACTTCGTTGAGCCTCAGATGATCATGGAACCAATTATTCATGTGGCTTTGATAACCCTTCGAACGATAAAGCCGATCAACCAAGCGGCTGCGTTTGTTCGCAGCCGGATCGTTAGCAAACTCCTTGATCTCAGCTAAAGTAGGGATCCGCCCGATCGCCACCAAGGAAGCGCGGCGTAAAAAGTTGAAGTCATCAATCGGAGCCGGCTTGGTCTTCCCGGATTTTTCAAGGACGGAACTGATGAGAATATCAAGATTTGCGGCCTCCTTTCCCATCCTTTCGGGAGTGATCTCGACCGCAAATAGATAAGACCACGAAAAAAGAGCCCCGAATACCAAGAGGTGGGAAGTGAAAAGACGGCGCATCATAATTGATTACGGAAATAGAAACGCAAAATTTGAAAATAGAAACGCAAAATTCTCACCATTTGAGACCTCGGACACAAAAGTTTAAAAACAAAGTGAAATGACATCGCCCTGTTACAACGCTCTAGCTAGTCTCATCGACATGCCAAGGTTCTTCCTCCCGATGCTGTTCTCTCTTGGAGGAGGTTGCGTCTTTTCCATCGAACCTCATCCCGATGCAACTCCCAACACCCACGCGCCAGGTGAAGTCGACATCAAGGCAAACCAGAAATTCATTATCCCCAACCCAGATACTCTCCCAGGAATTGTCCTTGATGAGACCAACGCCATCCTCAAGGGGAAATGGCAATATTCAACCCACACCCCACCCTATGTTGGCATCGGATACCTTCATGACCAAAAATCAGACAAAGGGAAAAAATCCGCGACCTTCATTCCTGATCTCCCACGATCTGGGAAATACGAAGTCCGTCTCTCCCATTGCTACAATTCAAGACGCTCGACCGTTACACCCGTCACGATCGTTCACGCGAACGGGAAATCCATCGTTCGAATTAATCAACAGGATGTCCCCAAGCATGGAAAACTCTTTAGATCCCTGGGAACTTTCGAATTCAAGAAAGGAAAAAAAGGATCAGTCATTATTTCAAACGAAGGAACAGAAGGGAAATACGTCATCGCTGATGCCGTGCAATTCTTGCCCAAACACCAAAGAAGATAACCCGCTACTGTGTCTCTCGAACAACTTAATGTGATCTCGCGGCCCTGCGAGATACCGGATGAAGTTACCGCAATGCTTGCCGAGGCCGAGCAACGCTGTGACGCCTTTTTCGAGGCCGGACTGGACCGGCGCTACCCGCGTTACCTTCCAAGTAATCCTGAAAAAGTCTTTGCGGCCATCGCCACTCTCAAAGAATCTGGAATCCTTCGCGGTGACGTTTTCTGCGAATGGGGCTCCGGGTTTGGGATCGCAACCTGCATGGCCTCCCTCCTAGGTTTTAAAGCCTACGGAATCGAAATCGAAGATGGCCTTGTAAAGCTCTCCACCGAACTAGCTCAAGACCTCTCCATCCCCGCCGAATACCTTTGCACCAGTTACCTTCCTGAAGGTTATGAAGAATGTGAAGGCATCGGCGGCAAGGACCTTCTTCCTCCACAGGCCACCACTTCTGGTGGAGCAATCATCGACACTACTCCGCTCTACGATGGTCTTGACCCTGGCGAAGTCGATCTCTTCTTTGTCTACCCTTGGCCCGGTCAAGAGGAGTTCATGATGGACCTCTTTGATGAAATCGCCAGCGAAGATGCCATTCTCTTAATCTACCAGGCCGACGGAGAAACCACCGTCCATCGCCAGAGCTTTAACGACGAAAATTAGATTCCTCTGGGGCTCCACTCACCATTTCCATTCAATTCTCAATCGAGAAAGAATCTATCACCGACTTCCTCCTGAGTTACTCAGACTGCTCTCCCGGATCTCCAGCTGGTGCTGGTGCTTCATTTCTTCCAAAGACTTGGTTGAGCTCGCGGCGTTGCTCAGGCGAAATCTCTGCGCTTTGAAGTGCGGCATTCGCGGAGGCAAAGTCGCGTGAGCTCCAACGATGAAGCACCTCCCGCATCATCCCGGTCCTATGCCCATCATCACTGAGACTGTTTGCCCAGTCGAACGCTGCCGCGGGGTCGGCAGGAAGCATCGTTTCAACCACCCGTTCCGCCGCCGCATCACGAACCCTTCCTTCCGGAAGCTCTAGGATCCACTCGCCGGCAGCCATGCTATCAATCCGCAGCCAACGCTCAGCCACCTCTCCAACCGCAGCACGACGCACCTCCCCAGGCTCCGGCAGACCCATTGCCCAGTCAGCAGCTTCTTGAGGACTAGCAGCGGACCACGCCGAAGCGATTTCTTGCGCCATCCGTCGGTGTTCATTTGTTGCCCGCAACTGGGGCGAGAGGCCTGCCGTAAGTTCACCGTAGATCGTAGCTGCTTTTCCCGGAGTATTTTCAGCCACTCCACGTAAGATTGATCGAGTGGCTCGGTGACGATCTTCACCTACCAACCCTTGCGCCCATTCCATCGCAGAAGCCGTATCTTGGCTTGCCCAACGACGAGCCGCAATCTCAAGGGCTTGATGCTTCACGAAGAGGTTGTCTATTGTCGAAGCAAAATTAGCGGCGGCAGCAGGATCCGTCTCGGCCCATGAACTTACGACCCCACCCATCGCCCGGCTGCGTATCGCGGCATCACCTTGGGACGCTCCCCATTCCATCGCAGCAGTTCGGTCGCTCTCAGCCCAACGATGAGCCATCTCATGCACTAAATGTAAATTTTGCTCAGAAGTCGGGAGCTCGGCTACATATTGAGCAGCACCCGCAGGATCCTCTTCCGACCAGCCATGCAGAGCGCTATGTAAAGCTCGCCGACGATCACTTCCATCCAAACTTTCAGCCCATTCAATCGCTACCTGGCCATTCCGACGACCCCAAACATTTGCGAGATGCTCCAACATGTGCCGACGCTCCCGGCCGGGCGGAAATGATTGTAAAAGTTGACTCGCAGTCTTTGCATCCATGCTCCCACCATCTTGGAGTTTTTCCATCGCGTCTCGAAAAGATCCCAATACTCCATCAGCTCCCTCTTCTCTTGATTCTTCGCGCTGTCGATCAGAATCACCTCGACCAGGCTGAGAAGAAATGGCCCGGCTTCTTGATCCCCTCGAAGACAAGCTGCTGGACTCTTTGTTTCTGACTCGCGCACCTTCCGCCGCGGCCGTATCCTCCACAGGAGAAAATACAACGCGGTCAACCGCGATCCCTGCAGCAAAGGCAGCAACTGCGATGAGACAAGAGCTTATGTTAAATTTCATTGGTTGGTCGGTAAGATACCCTACCAAATATTCGAACGAAACACTCTTTTTATAAGATTCCTCAGAATCTGCCCATAAAAAATTGGCTCCTCAAAAACTCCCGAATTCCAGGCGATTTTCCGTCCATTAACGAGAACCAAAGCCGATCAACTTGGATGCTTGCTGATTGCCTCGGCACCGATCAGCGTTATAAAGATCTCTGTAAATGGAGCGCCTTTCTCTTATTCTCACCATCGCACTGATCTCAGTCACTTTTTCACAGGAAGTGGTCTTCAACCGCGACATTAGGCCCATCCTTTCAAACAAGTGCTTCTTCTGTCACGGCCCCGACGAAAAAACACGTGAGGCCGACCTTCGTCTCGATACCCGAGAAGGCGCACTTGAAGACCACGACGGATTCTCCGCGATCGTTCCGGGCAAACCAGATGAGAGCGAATTAATCTACCGCATCGCGGAAGCCACCGGTGACGAAGCGA
>Ga0213869_10001341_pt1 | contig 18611 bp, 18 predicted proteins | sample PICome_10_FD_160083 | JGI IMG/M metagenome (GOLD analysis project Ga0213869, IMG submission 160083) | Coastal seawater microbial communities near Pivers Island, North Carolina, United States - PICO132 | ecosystem: Environmental > Aquatic > Marine > Coastal | place: USA: North Carolina...
TTGCGTTATATATCTTTCTGCATTAACAAGAGTTTGCTTTCTAATCCAATCTTCAGGAACTTTATCCTTATGAGTATTTCTTACTTCAATATAATAACCAAAGACATTATTAAAAGAAATTTTTAATGAGGGTATTTTAGTTTTTTCAGTTTCCCTTTCTAGAATCAGATTTAAATATTCTTTTCCAGAAGATCTTATATCCCTTAATGAGTCTAGTTCCTTTGAAACATTATCATTAATAAAGTCACCTTTTAAAATCGATACAGGTGAATCTTCCTTCAGAGCTTTACTTATATCATTAACTGTTGAATTCGCATGAGGTATTGACTTTCCATAACTCTTAAGTGTTCCATTTAACCCAGACAGAGATTGTTTAATTTCATGAACACTTTTCAGAGAATTTTTAAGATAAATTAACTCTCTTGGTGAAATTTTATAAGTAGCAATTTTAGACATTAACCTCTCTATATCAGATATATTATTTAGGTTAAGGTCTAGTATGCCACTTATCTCATTATCTTCAATAATTGAGTATACAATATCTTGTCTTTTCTTTATCTCTTTTTTTTCTACTAAAGGAAATGCAATCCAGTTTTTTAATTTTCTTGAACCCATACTAGTAATTGAGTCATCAATTGTTTCAGAAAGATTAAATCCATTAGATGAATTTGAATTAAACAATTCAAGATTTTTCATTGTAAACTTATCCATCCAAACATAGGAGTCTGGAAAGATTCTTTGAAGGTTTGATATGTGGCTTAAGTTATTATGTTCTGTATCATCTAAATAATGAATTACTGATCCAGCAGCAATTATTCCGAGTTTAATATCATCAACTCCAAAGCCCTTTAAACTTTTTGTTTTAAAATGATTTAATAATTTATTTTTAGAATACGAACTATCAAAAACCCAATCATCTAAAGGGTAAACATTATATGAATTACCAATTAACTCTTTAAGCTCATTCTTTGATGGCTTTGAAACTAATATTTCATTTGGAGAAAAGTTTGAAATCAATTGTTCAATTAACTTAAAATCACCTTGAGATATATAAAAATCTCCTGTTGAGACATCTAGAAAAGAAATTCCAAATTGATTTTTTTCGAAATAAATAGATGCTAAATAATTGTTTTTTTTCTGATCTAAAACACCATCATTCATAGCAATCCCTGGAGTAACAATTTCCGTTACGCCTCTTTTAACTATTTTCTTAGTAAGCTTGGGATCTTCTAATTGATCACATATTGCAACACGATGACCAGCTTTGACTAACTTAGGTAAATAGTTTTCTATTGAATGATGAGGAAAACCTGCTAACTCAGTTTCACTAGTTGAACCAGCTCCTCTTTTAGTTAAAACAATCCCTAAGACTTTTGATGCTACTACAGCATCTTCTCCAAAAGTTTCATAAAAATCTCCTACTCTAAATAAAAGCATTGTATTAGGATATTTTAACTTAATATCATTATACTGCTTCATCAAAGGAGTGATTTTAGTAGCTTTAGTCACAGATTTGTATTTGTGCTAATTTAAATATTTTTATTTTTACTCTAATGCGAAAATTAAAAAATACTGAGCTAAACAGAAAGTCAATTGATGAATTCAAAAAATCAAAAAAGACTTCTGCAATTGTAATTCTTGATAATATTAGAAGTATTCATAATGTTGGATCAATATTCAGAACATCTGATTCATTTTTGATAGAAAAAATAATAATTTCAGGGTATACTGCAACTCCTGAAAATGAAAGAATGAAAAAAACTGCTCTAGGATCTTCAGATTCTGTTGATTGGGAATATTCAGATGATATTATTAAAACAATTGAAGTATTAAAGAAAAAAAACATTAAAATAATTTCAATTGAACAGGCAGATAAATCCTTAAATATTGAAAAGTTTATTCCAGCAAAAGGAGTTAAATATGCTTTTATATTTGGGAACGAGGTAGATGGTATATCAGACGATATTATTAGTGTCTCCGATGAAGTTGTGGAAATACCACAAGTTGGCACAAAACACTCTCTAAATGTTTCTGTAGCAGCAGGTATTGTACTCTGGGATTTTTTCTATAAAACCGAAATATAACTACCTAACTTTTATAGGTTGATCTTTATCATCACATTCAAGTTCTAATTGTCTAATTGATTTATTTAAAATTGGATGAATTAGATCAGGTGTTAATTCAAGCATTGGAGTTAAGACAAATTTTCTAAGCTGAATTCTTGGATGGGGAATTTCTAGACTTTTAGAATTGACTATCATATTATCAAAAAACAAGATATCTATGTCAATACACCTGTCACTATATTGATCAGTTGTTTTCAATCTTCCCATATCTTTTTCAATAGTTAAAATTTTATTTAAAATTAATTCTGGTGCTAGTGTTGACTCCAATAATATACATATGTTATAAAAGTTATTTGAATTAAAGCCCCATGATTTTGTTTCATAAATACTAGATTTTAGCACAACCTTTCCAATGATTATATCAATCTTATCAATAGCTTCATTAATTAATCCAGAACGATTACCTTTGTTCGATCCTATTGAAAAATACACTTTGCTCATAAGTATTATAAATGAACGCCAAAAATCTCTCTTTAGCTAACAATATATATCTAATCCTTGCAGGATTATTTATCACATCACTTGTAGCATCAAATTTAATATTTACAAAAATATTTTATTGGTATCCATTTGATATTAATTTAATGGGAGTAAAACTTTTTGAATTATCTGTAGGTATATTACCGTATCCTTTGACATTTTTAATTACTGATTTAATATCTGAAATATACGGACAGAAAAAAGCTGATCAAGTAGTAATTACAGGAATATTTGCATCAATTTTTTCAATTGGATTAATATTTATATCTAGTCAAGTACCTGCTATTGAAGGATCACCAATTAATGACGCAACTTTTAACAGCGTATTTCTTAATGCTCCTTTGGCAGTATTAGCTTCTATGTTAACATACCTGTTTGCACAATTTATTGATATTAGAATTTATCACTACTGGAAAAAATTAACAAAAGGAAAACACCTATGGTTGAGAAATAATTTTTCAACTTTCACTTCACAGTTTGTTGATACTTTCACTATAGTTTCACTACTTATACTTTTTGGCATACTGCCTGAAGAGAAATTTTTGGTACTAATTATATCAGGATTTATATTTAAAGTAATAGTGGCAATTCTAGATACACCCTTATTATATCTATTTGTTTGGATGTTTAGAAGGAAATTTAATCTAAAAATAGGTGAAGAAATAAAACTAAATTAAATTGGAAAAAAAGAGAATTAATAAGTACATAAGTGAAGTTGGATTTTGCTCAAGAAGAAAAGCGGATGAATATATATCTGCTGGAAGAGTATATATCAATGGAATTAAAGCTGTTCTTGGGTCAAAGGTAAATATTGATGATGAAATTTCTATCGATGGTGAAGTAATTCAATATAAAGACAAAAAGAAAGTATATATAGCCTTTAATAAACCTGTTGGAATTGAATGCACTGGAAATGAAAAAATTAAAGGAAATATTATTGACTTTATAAACCATAAGGAAAGACTTTTTACGATTGGAAGAATAGACAAACAGAGTGAGGGTCTAATTTTGCTTACTAATAATGGTGATATTGTTAATAATGTTCTTAGAGCAGAAAATAAAAAAGAGAAGGAGTATTTAGTGACAGTCAATAAAAAGATTTCATATGAGTTTATTGAAAAAATGAGAAGGGGAGTAAGAATAATGGGAAGAATGACTAGGCGATGTTATGTAGAAAAAACATTTGAAAATAGATTCAAAATTGTCTTAACTCAAGGAATGAATAGGCAGATTAGAAGAATGTGTGAGGAACTAGGGTTAAGAGTTACGAAATTAAAAAGGATAAGGATAATGGATATTCATCTTTCAGATACAAAAATTGGAGAATATCGAGATTTAAATGATGAAGAAATCAAACAATTATTTAATCAAAAATAGAAATATCTACAACGTAACCTTCATTGGATCTCACATTAAAAACACTAGAGTCCTCAAAAATTAAATATTGTCCTTTGATACCTATTAATTTTCCTTCAATATCATCTGATTTTTTTAAACTAACAGATTTTACAGAATCTATAGATTTATCTATTTGATAGTTAAACTTCATAACCTCACTGTCAGTTTTAAAAAACTCTTCAAATTCAGAACCCAATTCATCTAAAGCAATTTTTTTATTCTTAATTATATCTGCTTCTTCAAAGTTGCTAGTCAACATTTTTCTCCAATTCGTTTTATCAGAAAATTTCTCTTTCAATTTCACTTCTGCAATACCAGCAAGATATCTATTGGGAACTTCAATTAATTCAACTGCCTCAATAGCACCTTGATCAATCCATCTAGTAGACATATTATTTGATCTAGTTACACCGACTTTTATCCCACTTGTTTTAGATAGATATACAATATGATTTTGTAATTGAACTTTCTTTTCATAGGAAATATCTCTGTCTTCAATCCCTAGGTGTGCTTTACTTAACTCAGGTTTCATTATCCAATCACCTGCTATTGGAGATTCAAAAAAGCATTTTTTACAAAATCCATTGGCAAAAATTTGTAGATTTTCAAAACATGATAAACAACAATATCCTGTTTTATGAATTTTAATTTTTTTTCCAATAATTTGATTCAAAAATATCAAATCATTATCAAAATCAATGATATATCTCACAGGGTTATCGTGTATAGATGTCATTTTTTTTAATACTCCTGAGAACATAATCTAATGTTTACTATTTTTATGCTAAATATATACATTCCATGCCAATTCCAATCTTTAATTCTGTGGCCTCTTTTTTTTTAAAAAGAAGAATAAGTCAAATAGAACTTTTTAAAGATTATCCTATTGAGGCTCAACAGGAAGTGTTGAGAAAGCTAATTGTTTATTCAATTGATACAGAAATTGGAAAAAAGTTTGATTTCAAAACTATTAGGCATTATAATGATTTTAAAGAAAGAGTTCCAATAGTTTCCTATGAGGATATTTATAAAGATATAGATAGAAATAGAAAGGGTGAACAAAACATCTTTTGGCGTACACCCATAAAATGGTTTGCAAAATCAAGTGGAACAACTAATGCAAAAAGCAAATTTATTCCTATTAGTTTTGAATCTTTAGAGGATTGTCATTACAAAGCTGGAAAGGACATGTTGTCTCTTTATTTCAATAACAACATTAATTCACAATTACTTACTGGTAAATGTCTAAGGCTTGGTGGATCAAAAGATATTTATGAAAATAATAGTAGTTATTATGGAGATTTATCCGCAATCATGATTGATAATTTACCTTTTTGGGCAGAATTAAGCAGTACTCCTAGTTCTAAAGTTTCATTAATACCTGAATGGGAGAAAAAAGTACAAGCAATAATCAAAGAGTCAATTAATCAAAATGTAACAAGTTTTGCAGGTGTCCCATCCTGGATGTTGTCATTACTTCAACAAGTGATGGATAAAACAGGGAAAGAAAATATTTCTGAGATTTGGAAAAACTCAGAAGTTTACTTTCATGGAGGTGTAAATTTTGACCCATATAGAAATATTTATAAAAAATTATTTCCTTCTAAAGATTTCAAGTACTTTGAAATATATAATGCATCAGAAGGTTTTTTTGCAATTCAAGACCAAAATAATTCTGATGAATTATTACTAATGCTTGACTATGGTATTTTCTATGAATTTATTCCAACAAATAGTTCAGAACAAGAAATAATATCCCTAGCAGATGTAAGGCTTGATGTAAATTATTCATTAGTAATAACTACTAACTCTGGACTTTGGAGATATAAAATAGGAGATACTATAAAATTTACATCTTTAAATCCGTTTAGAATTAAAGTAACCGGTAGGACTAAGCATTTTATTAATGTATTTGGTGAGGAGCTTGTAATTGAAAATGCTGAGAAAGCATTATCTAAGACTTGTGAATTGACTAAAGCTGAAATATTTGACTATACTGTTGGACCAATATTTATGGGTAGTAAAACTAAAGGATCTCATGAATGGTTAATTGAATTTGAAAAAACACCAGATGATTTAAATAAATTTATAGAAATACTAGATTTAAACCTTCAAAGATTAAATTCTGATTATGAAGCAAAAAGATATAAAAGCTCAACTCTTGAAATTCCAAAAATAGTTGTTGCTAGAAAAAACCTCTTTTATGATTGGCTGGCTTCAAAGAATAAGCTTGGAGGACAAAATAAGATTCCAAGACTTTCAAATTCTAGAGAATATATAGAGGAATTGATTAAAATGAATTAAGAAACAGCCTTAAGATGAGAAATATCAATTTTTTGGAGCTTCTGGTCAGCATAAATTTTTGTGATTTTTAATTCTTTTTCTTCAGAGCTTGGTAAATTAAACATTGCATCATTTAATATAGCTTCACATAAAGTTCTCAAACCCCTTGCTCCAATATTAAACTCAAATGCTCTATCAACAATAAAGTCTATAGCTCCAGGAGTTATTGAAAAATCAATACCATCCATTTCAAAAAGTTTTTTATACTGCTTAACTAAAGCATTTTTAGGTAATGTCATAATATCTTTAAGGGCATCCTTAGATAATGGATTTAAATGACACATAACAGGAAGTCTACCTATAATTTCAGGGATTAACCCATAAGATCTTATATCATGTGGATTGATAAATTTTAATACATTTTCTTCATTATCATTTTTAGCCTTTTCATCTATAGATTTAAAACCAATAGATTGAAGATTAAGTCTAGTCTTAATTATCTTGTCTATTCCATCAAATGCACCTCCAGCAATAAATAATATATTAGAAGTGTTAATTTCAATAAATTTTTGGTCAGGATGTTTCCTTCCACCTTTTGGTGGGACATTGACTGATGTTCCCTCAAGTAATTTAAGAAGTGCCTGCTGAACCCCTTCACCTGATACATCTCTTGTAATAGATGGATTATCACTTTTTCTTGCAATTTTATCTATTTCATCAATAAACACTATTCCATTTTCAGTTTTATCTACATCAAAATCAGCTGCTTGTAAAAGTTTACTTAATATACTTTCAACATCCTCACCAACATATCCAGCCTCAGTTAAAACTGTAGCGTCGACAATAGCTATTGGAACATTTAAAAACTTTGAAATAGTCTGAGCTAAAAGAGTTTTACCAGTACCTGTAGGACCGACCAATAATAAATTACTTTTTTGAATCTCAATATCATCTGTTAAATTATTTTGATTGATTCTTTTATAATGATTATAAACAGCAACAGCTAAAGTTTTCTTTGCCTGTTCTTGCCCTATAACATGTAAATCTAAAAAATTCTTAATCTCTATTGGTGGTTTTAGATCAACAGAAAAGTCGGTCGATTCTTTACTGGTTTCATCATCTTTAACGATCATATCTGCTTGTGAGATACATATATCACAAATATGAGCATCCAAACCAGCTATAAGTAACTTAGTTTGAGATTTTGTTCTCCCACAAAAGGAACATAAAATTTCTTCTTCACTCATATTTATTTATTTTAAAACCTCATCAACCATTCCATACTTATGAGCTTCATCTGATTTCATCCAATAATCTCTATCACTATCAGAATTTACCTTCTTATATGTTTGACCAGAATGTTTAGAAATGATTTTATATAACTCGTCTTTTAACTTTAATATCTCTCTTGCTGTAATTTCTATATCTGTAGCTTGTCCTGAAGCACCCCCTAATGGCTGATGAATCATTACTCGAGAATGTTTTAAAGCAGATCTCTTTCCTTTTGTTCCAGCACATAGTAAAACTGCAGCCATAGAAGCAGCACATCCAGTGCATATTGTTGCAACATCTGGCTTTATGTACTGCATAGTGTCATATATACCAAGACCAGCATATACTCCACCACCTGGAGAGTTAATATACATTTGAATATCTCTAGACGAATCTGTACTTTGGAGAAATAGTAATTGTGCTTGAATAACATTTGCAACACTATCAGTAATTGCAGTACCTAGGAACATTATACGATCCATCATTAACCTAGAAAACACATCCATCTGAGCAACATTTAATTGTCTTTCCTCAATTATATAAGGGGTCATACTGCTTACAATTTTATCATAGTAAGTTGAACTAACGCCATGATGTTTGGTAGCATAATTTTTAAATTCTTTTGAGTAATCCATCTATTAAATTTTAATGTCAAAATTAATCAAATACACATCTAAAAGAAAATAAATGATGATTATTTGAGTCAAGTTTTAGTTAAACATTATATAGTATGATATATTTTGTTAAATTTGCTCTCTTAAATTAGTAACATGGGTCGAGTACCCAAAATATTAAAATTATGGCAGTAAAAATAAGACTTCAAAGACACGGGAAAAAAGGTAAACCATTTTATTGGATAGTTGCAGCTGATGCTAGATCAAAGAGAGATGGTAGATATTTAGAAAAACTAGGAACTTATGATCCAAATCAACAACCAGCTTCAATTGAACTGGATTTTGATTCAGCATTAAGTTGGTTAGGAAAGGGCGCTCAACCCACAAGTACTGCAAAAGGTATTTTATCTTATACTGGTGTATTAATGAAAAAACATCTTGACGGAGGGGTTAAGAAAGGAGCATTTACTGAAGAAGAGGCAAAGAAAAGGTTTGAAAAGTGGATGAAAGAAAAAAGTGCAAAAGTTGAGAAAAAGATTGATGATGTTAAAGCTGCATTGGAGTCAAATAAAAAAGATGCTAGACTAAGAGAGGAAGAATACAGAAAGAATAAACTAGAACAATCTAAAGCTGCTGATGAGGCCAAAGCTGCTGATGAAGCTCCCGCTGCTGAAGAAGCTCCCGCTGCTGAAGAAGCTCCCGCTGAAGAAGCTCCCGCTGAAGAAGCTCCCGCTGAAGAAGCTCCCGCTGCTGATGAAACTCCCGCTGAAGATGAAGCTCCCGCTGAAGAAGCTCCCGCTGAAGAAGCTCCCGCTGAAGAAGCTCCCGCTGAAGAAGCTCCCGCTGCTGATGAAGCTCCCGCTGAAGAAGCTCCCGCTGAAGAAGCTCCCGCTGAAGAAGCTCCCGCTGCTGATGAAGCTCCTGCTGAAGAGGACAAATAATCATATTTATGAGTATTGATCATGTTAAAATTGGAACTATAGTTTCAAAACATGGGTATAAAGGGTTTATCAAAATAAGTGTGTCTTCTTTTAATTTTGACCAACTACCTGACATAAAACATATTTTTATTGATATTAATAACTGTTTTATTCCATTTATGGTAGATGAAATTAAATCATTCTCAGATAATCTATTAATATTAAAGCTAGTTGAAGTCAACACTGAAAAAGAAGCTGAGGATATAATTTTTAAGAATGTTTTTATTGATTCTAAAAGCTACAAACCCATTGAAGGAAAAAGTTTTTTTTATAATGAACTAGTAAGCTATAGTGTCTATTCAAAATCAAAAAAAGTAGGAGTAATCGATAGTATTAATTCTGAATTACCTCAACCAGTTTTTGAAGTTTTAATTAAATCTAATAAAGTGATGATTCCAATTCATGAAGATTTAATTGATAAAATTGATAAAAAAAATAAAATTATTCATGTCGATATTCCTGATGGATTAATTGAAATTATTTAATTGAATATTTAATTCATATTTTTGTAATATAAGCTCCAAATAATGAATACTAATTTTACTTCACCTGACTTCTATCATATCGATGATTTACTTTCTGAAGAACATAAACTAATCAGAGAGTCTACAAGACAATGGGTTTCTAAATCTGTATGTCCTATAATCGAAGATTATGCTCAAAAGGCAGAGTTTCCCAAACACTTAATTAAAGAACTTGGAGAAATAGGTGCATTTGGCCCATATATTCCTCAAAAATATGGAGGAGCTGGATTAGACCAGATAAGTTATGGAATAATGATGCAAGAAATTGAAAGAGGAGATAGTGGAATTAGATCTACAGCTTCAGTTCAGTCATCACTTGTAATGTACCCTATTTGGAAATTTGGAAGCGAAGAACAAAAACAGAAGTTTCTTCCAAAACTAGCAACTGGCGAGATGATGGGCTGTTTTGGTCTTACTGAACCCGATCATGGATCAAATCCTAGTGGTATGATAACAAATTTTAAAAGTGACGGAGATGATGTGATTTTAAATGGATCTAAAATGTGGATTTCTAACTCTCCTTTTGCAGATATTGCAGTTGTTTGGGCTAAAGATGAAAACAAAAGAATTCATGGGGTAATTGTTGAAAGAGGAATGGAAGGGTTTACAACCCCTGAGACACATAATAAATGGTCTCTAAGAGCATCTGCTACTGGTGAATTAATATTTGATAATGTTAGGGTACCTAAGAAAAATATACTCCCTGCCAAATCAGGTTTAGGAGCTCCACTTATGTGTTTAGACTCTGCAAGATATGGAATATCATGGGGGGCAATTGGAGTGGCTATGGACTGCTATAATACAGCTTTAAATTATTCATTAGAAAGAGTTCAATTTGGAAAACCAATTGCAGCGAAACAACTTCAGCAAAAGAAATTAGCAGAGATGTTAACTGAAATTACAAAGGCTCAATTATTATCATGGAAATTAGGAAAATTAAAGAATGAAGATAAGGCTACTTCAGCTCAAATTTCTCTTGCAAAAAGAAATAATGTGGATATGGCTATGAGTATTGCTAGAGAGGCAAGACAAGTTCTAGGAGGGATGGGAATTACAGGAGAATACAGTATTATGAGACATATGATGAATCTTGAATCAGTAATAACATATGAAGGTACTCATGATATTCATTTATTAATTCTTGGTCATGATATAACCGGCCACAATGCCTTTTAGTTAAAAGTCAAAAACAAATCCAATACTCGGAATCAGTGAACTTTGATTTTCACTTAAAATTTCAATTAAGTTCCTTGGATTAAGAATGTTTTGATTTTCATCTCTTTGAAGTCCATAGTCTGGTGGTTTAGGAATTTCACTCATTAAAAGATTTTCTATATCAATATAAAAATTCATAGATGTTGACTTAAAGTTCCATCTTTTATCAATTCTTAAATCTAGCTTTGTAAACTGATCTAAAAAATAATTTCCAAGTTCACTGTAATCAAGGATTATTTCAGGATATGACTGATTACTTAAGTTTAAATTAACAGGTGCATAAGGAGTTTTTCCTGTAAATCTAATTTTAGAACTTACTTCCCAATTCTTTTTCAGTTTATAACCTCCAGTAAAAGAAAAGAGGTGTCTATTATCCCAAACTGATGGTAAAAATATATTATCAAACCCTGAAAACTTACTGTAAAAGAAAGTATAAGATAAAATACCATAGAAATTATTTTTAAGTTTTTGCTGATAAAGGAACTCTAATCCATATGATTTTCCTTTTCCTTCAGTTAATATTCTTTCATTTCCAAGAACTTCAAAACCTGCGCCTTTATTAGCTATAGAAACTCCATCAACAAAAGAGATTGGATAATTATTATATTTTTTATAAAAAGCTTCAAAGGTAAATCTAGAAGACTCTGTCCAGTTAAATTCTAAACCTCCAACAATATGATCACTTCTTGTGTATTTAGAGTTTTTATTTAAAAACATGTCATTCTTGCCTTTAAAACCAAGTGAGGTATAAGTTGGAATCTTAAAATATCTACCCGAAGCAAAATTTAATTTCCATTTATTGTCATCCGATATTTTTAAAGAAAGAGCTATTCTTGGTGATATATTTTCAAATATATTATTCTTCTCAGTAAAGTTGTCCTGATCTAATCTCACTCCAAAAGACACCCCTAGCTTATCATTAATAAATGCTTTAGATGATTTAAAAAAGACTCCATATTTTATAAAATTTATTTTAGTATTGTAATTGATATTATAAAAATCATATTGAGTATTATTTAAGTAATTAGATAATTGAAAATTTCCTCCAAATGAGAATTTATAATTATTATTATTATGGTTACTATTAAATCTTAATTTAGTCTCATCCTCATTAGAAATATTTGAAAATGAAGGATTTGATTTAGATAAATTATTTTGAAATCTTTCAAATTTATTATCTAGTCTATTGTTGCTAAGAGACAGATTAAAAAACCCATTTTTATTTTTATAAAGTCTTTTCCATGAAACACCAAAAGTTCTAGATCTTTGATTTATAATAGGTATTTGTTCTATTTGAGATTCATTTTCAAAATCAAATTCATCAGATTCGTTTACAGTTAATTTATCAACTGAACCAATACCAATGAAATTCAAATAATTGAAATCATCAATTTTATGTTTTATTTTCATTTGATAATCCCAATAATCAGGTAAAAATGATAATCCAATAGCCTTGAATATAAACTGAAGATAACTTCTTCTTACTGATACTATAAAAGATGTTTCTTTATTTTTAAATAATTTTAATGGACCTTCAAAAGTTAATCCTGCTTCACTTGATCCAATTCTAAAATTCCCAGATATTTTTTCAGGATTTGCATCCTTTTGTTCAAAAGACAGAACACCAGAGAGAGCATTATCATACTCTGCACCAAATGAAGAAGTTGAAAGAGTTACATCTTTTATAAATGAAACATTTATCAATCCAACTGGACCTCCAGAACTTCCTTGAGTACTAAAATGATTAATATTGGGTATTTCAATTCCATCTAAGTAGTAAACAGTTTCATTTGGACCTCCCCCACGAATTATTATATCATTCCTAAAACCACCTATTGAAGGAGAAATTCCAGGTAAACTTTGAATAACTTTTGTAATATCATTATTACCTCCAGGATAAGTTTCAATTTCTACAGCAGAAAATGTCTGAGTTGATAATGGAGTTTCAAAAGATGTTTTAAAAGGCGACTCTACCAAAATTACTTCTTCCAGTATTTCAGATGAAGGGTTTAAAATATATTGTAATGGTCTGTTTCCTGCTGACTTAACAATCACATTAAATATTGTAAGTGACTTAAATCCGATAAAACTAGCTTTAACATTGAAACTGGAAGTCGGTATATCATTAATTTCGAAATAACCATTTTGATCTGTAATGGTATAAAAATCTGAGTTTTCTATTTGAATAGTTGCGCCCTCTAGCCCAAAACCCGTTTCACCATCAATTACTCTTCCTGATAAATCCCCCTGATTTTGTGAAAAAATATTTATTGAAAAGAGGAGAAAAAAACATAGTAATTGTCTAATCATTCAAATTAAGAGTTAAGAGCTTGATTACAATATTCATAACATCTTTTAACTTCATTGACTCTATTTGATCCTTCAGGGATTCTATATTCAAGTTCAACTGAGGATGTGAACTTAAATGAATTATCTCTAACTAATTGGAGAACTTCAAAAATAGGAGTATCCCCTTTACCCCATATTTGGTTATCAGACGCGCCAAGATTTAAGGGTTTTGCAGCTTGTCTATCCTTTAAGTGAAGACTACATATTCTTGAATGATTTTTTAGTATAAAATTTAATAATGTCTCTTTTGTGTTTTCTTTTCGAGCAGCAATGTAATGTCCAATATCTAGATTTATAAAATTTTTCTTGGAGTCATTCAAAGCAAAATCCCATGCAGTATCTGAAGCTTGCAAGTGAGCGTGATATCCAATATTTACGTTATGTTTTTCTGCAAATTTAGAGATTCTTTTAGTGTTTTCTTCGGTTGTCAGTTCAGCAGTCAAAAATTCTGCACCTAAAGCTTTTGTAGCCTTCATAGCATATTCTATCTCGTCATCAGAATTATTAGGACTCATACAATATGGTTTATATGCAAATATATTTATCTCTTTATTTTTAAATTCTTTTTTTACATTTTTAAATTCTTTCATTGATATATTAGCTCTCCAATCAGCATGTGATCTTTTTGACCTAGGCATACCTAAAGTTGTTTCTACGTGGTTACCCATAAGTTCAAGGTTATCAGAACCTGAATCTAAACAGTTTTGAATTATAATATTCATGTCTTCAATTCCTGGGTTAAAAGAATATGTCACTACTGATATATCAACTCCATTAATATCTTTAAGTAAAGGAGAAAAATTAAGATTTAGAGCTCCGAAAGTAACAAGAGATGATTTTTTTATGAAACTACGTCTTGTATTCATTATTATTATTTTTATATTTTACTATATTAATGTGATTTAAAATAAACTTACAAATCTTCAATTAAAATAGTTTTTAAATATCTAATTACAAAATGATAAAGGGAATAATCTTTGACATGGATGGAACGATAGTTGATAGCTTACCATATCACCATGAAGCTTGGAAAATATTTTTTAATGAAAATAAAGTTGAAAATTTTTCTGAGAAATTAAATCAATATAAAGGAGGTGGAACCCTTGATCTCATGAGAACTGTTTATGGTAATCAATATTCAAAGAAAGAGCTAAAAAAGATGAGTGAAGACAAGGAGATGATTTTTCGAAAAATCTATAAAGGTGAGATTAAGCAAATATTAGGTTTTAAAAAATTTTTAGATGAGTTAAAGTCAAAAGATATAATGGTAGGGCTAGCAAGTAACGCAATAAGAAAAAATGTTTCTATGATAATTAATGAACTAGGAATTTATGATCATTTTGATAGTGTGATTTGTGGAGATGAAGTAACTAAAGGAAAACCTAATCCTGAAATGTTTAATGAAACTATTGATAGATTTAATATAAATAAAAGTGAGTGTTTAATTTTTGAAGACTCATTGGAAGGTGTTTTAGCTGCAAAAAATTCTGGTATTAGAGTTATTGGAATAACATCTAGTAGCTCTAATAAGGTGCTTACAGATGCAGGATGTGCTATGTCAATTAGTGATTATTTAGATTTTAAATTATCAGATATTAGAATATAAATCTGCAGATGTATTGAATTTAGTAAAAAAAAGTACTTCGGATGGGAATCGAACCCACACTCCAAAAGGAACTGGATTTTGAATCCAGCGCGTCTACCAGTTTCGCCACCGAAGCTAAAGAGTTCAAAATTAATAAATTCCACTATATTAAATAATTTATAATAAAATTATACTGAACAATAATTATTTATAAATTTGCACACCAATTAATTGATTGTGAAAACACCAGTAAAATTATTTTCTTGCACACAGAGTACTACTTTGTCTAAACAAATTGCTAAACACTTTGGACAAGATCTAGGTAGTGTTTATTTTCAAAGGTATAGTGATGGTGAATTTCAACCCTCTTTTGAAGAGTCTGTTAGAGGATCTAGAGTCTTCTTAATTGGTTCTACAAACCCTTCATCAGATAACTTAATGGAAATGCTTCTTATGCTTGATGCTGCTAAAAGAGCATCTGCAAGACATATAACTGCAGTCATTCCTTACTTTGGCTGGGCTAGACAAGACAGAAAAGACAAACCAAGAGTTCCTATTGGAGCTAAATTAGTAGCAAAACTTCTGGAAGCTGCTGGAGCTACAAGAATTATAACCATGGATTTACATGCTGATCAAATTCAAGGATTTTTTGAAAAACCTGTTGATCATCTATATGCTTCATCAATTTTTGTTCCTTATTTAGAATCCTTAAATATTGATAACCTCACAATCGCATCTCCTGATATGGGTGGTTCTAAAAGAGCATACGCATATTCAAAATTTCTCAATTCTGATGTAGTTATATGTTATAAACAAAGATCAAAAGGCAATATTATTACACACATGGAACTAATTGGTGATGTTACAGGTAAGAATGTTGTTTTGGTTGATGATATGGTTGATACTGCAGGAACTCTTACTAAAGCGGCTGACCTAATGATTGAAAAAGGAGCGCTATCAGTAATTGCTATCTGTACGCATGCATTACTTTCTGGTGATGCGTACGAAAAAATTGAAAAATCAAAACTTAAGAAATTAATCACAAGTGATTCAATTGAAATAAAAAATGAATCAAAAAAAGTTGAACATTTAACATGTTCTAAAATATTTGCTGAAGCAATGTATAATGTTCATCATAATAAATCAATTGACAAACTATTTATAAACTAAAAAAAATGAAATCAATAAAAATTAAAAGTTTAATAAGAGAAGTTACTGGAAGAAAAAGTACAAATTCACTGAGAAAAGATGGTAATGTGCCGTGTGTGTTATATGGAGGAGATGATGTTTTACATTTTACAGCTTCTGAAATAGGTTTCAAGGATTTAGTATACACATCATCTGCACATACAGTTGTTCTTGATTTTGGAGATAATAAGAAAAATGCTATTCTTCAAGATATACAATTTCATCCTGTATCAGATAAAATTATTCATGCAGATTTTTATGAACTTCATGATGATAAGCCTGTAACAATGGATATTCCTGTTGAACTTAGCGGATCAGCTCCAGGAGTTCAAAATGGTGGTGGTATTTTAACTAGAAATAAAAGAAAGTTAAGAGTTAAAGCCCTACCTGGAAATCTTCCAGACTCACTCAATGTAGATATTTCCAAGCTTGAATTAGGTGATAAACTTTATACTTCTCAACTTGAAGATGATAAATTTGAATTACTTCATCCCGAAAATACGGTCATTTGTCTAGTAAGAACTTCTAGAGCTTCAATGGCATTACCAGAAGATGATGAAGGTGTTGAAGGAGAAGAGGGTGCAGAAGGTGCAGAAGGTGCAGAAGGTGCAGAAGGTGCAGAAGGTGCAGAAACTCCCAAAGAAGATTCAAAAGAATAGTTGTTATATAATTAATCTTAACTTTATTTAGATTATTATATAATGTATTTTTTTAAAAATATCGTATCATGGTTAACTTCAAAGTCTGATATGAACACGTATCTCATAATAGGAATTGGTAATATTGGTGATCAGTACAATAATACCAGGCATAACATTGGATTTGATGTAGTCAATGAACTTTCTAAAGTTCTAAAAGTAGGGTTTGAATCAGTAAAATTAGCCCAAAGAGCAGAGTGTAAGTTTAAAGGGAAAAAAATTATATTAATCAAACCTAATAATTATGTAAATAACTCTGGAAAATCATTTTTATATTGGAAAAAAAAAGAAAAAGTTAGTACAGATAATACACTTGTGATTTGTGATGATCTAAATCTTTATTTCGGAAATATTAAAATTAAATCTTCTGGTACAGCTGGAGGTCATAATGGATTGAAAGATATTGAAGAGTTTTTAGGAACTGTAAATTACCCCAGAGTTAGAATTGGTATCTCAAATAATAATAAAATTCCAACATCAGATTATGTTCTTGGTAAATGGTCTGAATCTGAGCAATCAAATATTCATAATTTAGTGAAGATATCCTCTGAAATAGTATTTTCATTTATCCAAACAGGGATTGAACGAACAATGAGTTTTTATAATAAGAAGAATTTTATTGATGAAGATTTATAGAAGTATTCAAGATTACAATGAAGAAAAAAGATCAGTTGTTACAATTGGAACATTTGATGGTCTTCATAAAGGTCATCAAAAAATATTTGACAGACTAATTAATACCTCTAAGGATAAAAATTTAACTTCTGTTGTCTTAACTTTTTTTCCACACCCTAGGATAATTTTAAATAAGTATAATAATATTAAGATGATAGACACACTAGATGAGAAAATCTTCCATCTAGATAAAATTGGAATTGATTCGTTAATAATCCACCCTTTTGACAAGGATTTTTCTTTATTGACTGCTGATCAATTCATCAAAGATTTTTTAGTTGAAAAAATTAAGATAAAACATATAATAATTGGATACGATCATAGGTTTGGAAAAGGAAGGGAAGCTTCAGTAACAGATCTAAAAAATTATTCCAATGATTTAGATTTTAAAGTAGAGGAAATTAAAGCACAAGAAATTGAGAAAATTACAATAAGCTCTACAAAAATTAGAAATTCAATTAATGAAGGTGACTTAATAACAACTGAAAAATATCTTGGAAGATATTTTAAGCTAACTGGAAAAGTAATAAAAGGAGACGGATTAGGAAAAAAAATAAATTATCCTACTGCTAATCTTTTAATTAATGAAAAGTATAAAATTATACCTAAAGATGGTGTTTACTTTATAAAAACAAAAGTTGATAATAAACTTTATAATGGTATGATGAATATAGGCCATAGACCAACCATCGGTTCAAATGATAAATCAATTGAAGTTCATTTATTTAATTTTAATCAAGATATTTATGACAAACAAATATCTGTTGATATTGTATTAAAAATTAGAGATGAAATAAAGTTTTCATCAATCGAAACTCTTAAAGAACAGTTATTAAAAGATGAAAATTATTGTTTAAAATTAATAAACAAATAAGTTTTATCTTTGGCTTCAAAATAATCTATGCTTTCAATTGATAAAATTTCTAATGACAGAGAGGCTACTTTAATAGGCCTTAAGAAGCGAGGTTTTAGAAATCCTGAAGCCATTGATGAACTCATAAAGCTTAATTCAGTTAGAAAACAAATTCAACAAAAACTTGATCAAATTTTATTTGAATCTAATACTATATCCAAGGAAATTGCTGAAATTTTTAAATTAGGGAATCAGAGTAATGATGTTGAGAATCTTAAAAGTAAATCAGCAGAGTTAAAAACTAAATCGAAAGATTTATCAGATCAACTTGATAAAACAAAATCTAGTATTTTAAGTATAATTACTACTAT
>Ga0213869_10001342_pt1 | contig 18609 bp, 13 predicted proteins | sample PICome_10_FD_160083 | JGI IMG/M metagenome (GOLD analysis project Ga0213869, IMG submission 160083) | Coastal seawater microbial communities near Pivers Island, North Carolina, United States - PICO132 | ecosystem: Environmental > Aquatic > Marine > Coastal | place: USA: North Carolina...
AGATGTCGCCGTCGGGGCCGAGCGGGACAGTGAATTCGTTGCCGATGTCTTCGCCTGGACGGTAGTTGACTGCTGCAGCGAGTGGTCGCTCAACACTGCACGGATACACCGTGAGGTAGCCGGGACCTGATGGGTTGGCTGCAACAAAGTTCGCGGTGACCGACGCTGCATCTATTGGGATGCCAGCACGGCCTGCGATGTCGAGTTCGTAAGTGGTGTCAGCGTCAAGACGGCCAACAGCTTGGTCGAAACCGTCGAAGGTGGTGGCGTTTTCGCGGGTGTCGAGGAGTCGGGTGGGGACGAGTCCAACGAACACTGTTTCTTTGGTGCTGTTGGTTGAACCTGAAGTGATCTGGGTGGCACCGAGTACTGCGCCTGCAGCAATAACGGCGCCCAGAATTAAACGACCGGATCGTGACATTGGGGGGAAGGTACTACAGCGGCAGTCAATTCTGCGAAGAGAGTGAGCGGAGTGTGTGCGTCACCAACAATTTGGTTGCGGGCATCGATGGTGAAGTTGTTTTTTCGACCTTTGGCTCACAGGTTGCTGTGTGTGGGGCTGTGATCTGCGAGCCCGCCACAAAACGCGAGAGTTGAAGTGCCACCCTCCATCTCTTCAGACTCGTTGATCGTTGCGGAGGCCGTCGTATGCGTTCGGGTGAACAAACGCAACTGGTGTTCAGGCTTCACCGTTTTTTCTTCTAACAGTTCGGGGTTTTTCTTCTAAGACCCCATGGCGGAGGGAGAGGGATTCGAACCCTCGGAAGGTTGCCCTTCACACGCTTTCCAAGCGTGCCGATTCGGCCGCTCTCGCACCCCTCCTAGGTGGACGATCTCAATGAAATCGACGACCGGAAGGATATCCGGACCGGCTATCATTTCGGTCACGGCGATCTCGCCGAGTGAGGTGGTGACCGGGTCCTGTGCAACGGACGCCCGTGAACCAGGTCAGGACCGGAAGGTAGCAGCCTTCATCGGCATCGTCAGTGTGCCGCAGATCGCCTGGTCATCACCTCAGTCGGCGAGATCGCCATCAGCAAGTTGCACTTCGGCTCCGGTGACTCTTACTTGACGATCTGATGCAAATCCTGGCCGTTTAACGCCGTCGTCCGGATTGGCGCGACGTCAGCGAGCAAGCCGCTCGGCGTACGCAAGTAGCTCAGGGTCCCCAAGCTCGGCGCAAATCTTTGCGAAGTCCGCTGTGGGGCCAGCCCATTTCCAATCGTCGACGTTGCCCACCTCGACGTCATAGTTAAGGGTTGCGATCTGCCGAAAGAGCAGCGCATCGTCGAACTGGGCCTGCAATGTAGCAGCGAGTTTCGCAGCGCCGCGAAGGCCGGGTACATCCCACTGCCCAGGAGCTGCGGGGATGTTCTCCAAGTGTTCGTATCGAGCAAGGACTGCGCTCGAACTTTTGGCCCCCCAACCGGGAAGACCGGGGAACCCGTCGGCACTGTCGCCGACCAGACCGAGGTAGTCGGGAATCGACGCTGGCCCGATCCCGAATTTCTCGGTGACCCCGGCCTCGTCGATGATCAAGCGGTTACGCCGATCAAACTGGACGATGCGGTCGCCCTCGACGCACTGGCCGAGGTCTTTGTCGGCGGTGACGATGAGAACTTGCTCGACTCGCTGGTCGGCTCCGGCGATGCGAGCCGCAGCACCAAGGGCGTCGTCGGCTTCAAATTCGATCATTGGCCACACAGTGAATCCGGCAGCTATAAGGGCCCGCTCCATCACGGGAATCTGCTCCTTAACGTCAGGATCCATGTCTTCGCCGGTCTTGTAGCCACTGTAAAGGGCGTTGCGGAAGCTCTCAATTACGTGGTCAGAGGCAACACCGACATGTGTGGCACCATCTTCGATTAGCGCAAGTGTCGAGGCAACTACCCCTGCGGCAGCTGCGTGTTGATGGCTGTCGCGATGGCGAGATGCTGTACCAAAATGCTGACGGAAAAGTTCGTAGGTGCCGTCGACCAAATGCACGCGCATCTGCGGAGCTTACGTCGGGCAACGCACCCCTTGGAACGCCGACGAAAGGCCGCAGTCTCTGTTCCTTTTTTCTTGGAGCTGTGCCAAGGCCAGCAGAGGTGGACGCGACTGATTGTGTGTCGTCGCGCTTGAGCTTGACTTGATCTGTGCTGGTGTTCTGGGCGCCGGACGGAGCCGTTTAGGTGGCTCTCTAGCTTCTTTTGACCGAACAGCTAACGGCCTCCAGGAAGTAGCTAAGAGGTGATCGCCGTTACTCGATCAATGTTTGGAGACATGTCGGCTGTTGATTTGCCTCCCAGATCGCCGCAGCCATAACAAGATCGGCACCCTGGCCGACATGTTTTGGAACGGCCGATCTAAAGCCCGCAAACCGTCGACGCCAGTTCGCAGCCCGCTTCGATGGCCCTCAAAGCCGACGGAACGCCAATTAATAGTCGGATCGCAGTATTTCCTGCGGAAGAAGTTCTTCGGTTCGCTGCTGGCAACTCTGCTTAAGCCCACCAGTGACGGCCCGCTCGCGGATCATTTCGCAGTCGGCTCAGTCCCAGTCGACGCGCACGTGTTGCATTGCGTCGCGTAGCACTGCGGCCAGATCACGATCCTTTGGCGGGTGAAAATCGGCAAGCTCGAGTACAGGAATTTCTGGTAATGCCGTTCCGGGCTGAAGGACGAGTACCGGCTGCAGGGGATCCTCGACGACATGCGGTTCGGGCACAGACGGTGGTTCGTCATCACTCTCGACGTCCCGCACGAGTGAGAGATGTCGCCGCGTCCCCGGTGTTGGTGTGTTGTCGTTGTCCAGTGGGTCAGCGCCGTCTGGGGGTTCTTCGTTGTCGGCTGTTCCATGCCCGCGCCACATGTCGAGGAGCTCAGGTTCGATAAGGAACTCGTTGCTCAACGTGTACAAGGTGGCCACGACATGCTTACAGACATGTCCGTCCCAGTTGTCGTCGTCCGGGCAACTACATGTGCAGGTGATGTCGCGACGTAACGGCATGCCGCTGCCACGGGTGACCTCAACGGTGGCTACGTAAGGCATCGAACGCGACCCTTGGATCTCGCAAGTAACGACACCTTCGTCGATGATGATGTCCAACACTGAACCGTCGCTTGCGTACTGCTTGCCGCGCCGGTGACGCGTTGGATCGCTCATCTCGGCTGCAAGGACTTTCATCATGGTTGCCGGGAGGCGCCCCGGCTGACTTGTGCCGAATGGTTTGCGGGGTCGACTCATAAGTCGTTTATGCCGGTCATGATTCGGCCTCCAAGACAACGAGATCGCGCAGATCGTCGGTCGATAGTTCGCTTAACCATGCCTCACTGCTACCGACGACGGCGTCGGCCAGTTTGCGTTTGTCGTCGATGACCTGTCCGATGCGTTCTTCGACGGTTCCTTCGCACACCAGCTTGTGGACATTGACGGTGTTTTGCTGTCCGAGCCGCCAGGCACGATCGGTTGCCTGATCTTCGACCGCCGGATTCCACCACCGGTCGTAGTGAATGACCTGACTTGCCGCCGTGAGGTTGAGTCCTGTGCCGCCGGCCTTGAGTGACACAAGCAGCAGCGCAGGCCCTGTGCCGTCTTGGAATTGATCAACCATCAGGTCACGTTGCCGGCGTGTGACGCCGCCGTGTAGGAACGGTGGATCAAAACCGAATTGCTCGGTCACATGCTGGGTCAAGAGGTCACCCATTTCGCGGAACTGGGTGAACACCAGAGCTCGTTCGCCCTGGTCGAGCAAATCGGTGACCAGTTCGTCGAATCGCGTGAGCTTGCCCGATCGGCCCGCCAGACGCGAACCGTCTTTGAGTGCGTGTGCCGGGTGGTTGCACACCTGCTTGAGACGCATCAGTGCGGCCAACACCAGGCCGCGTCGCCGCATCCCGCTTTCCTGTTCGGCATCGTGGAGGAGCTGGTCGACGATCTTTTGATAGAGCGTTGCCTGCTCTTTGGTGAGCTTGGCGTACGCGATTTGCTCGATCTTGTCGGGCAGATCGGGTATCAGTCGCTTGTCGGCTTTGGTCCGGCGGAGAATGAATGGTTGCGTCATGCGTCGCAACCGCGCCGCCGCGTCGGGATCATGGTGTCGTTCGATTGGTGTGCCGAACTTGTCGCGGAACTTAGTGAGGCTGCCGAGCAGGCTCGGGTTGACTGCATCGAGGATGGCCCACAGTTCGCTCAACCGGTTCTCGACCGGTGTGCCGGTGAGAGCCAACTTCTGGTCGGCGGTGAGAGCCCGAACTGCCTTAGCGGCTTTCGTGTTCGGGTTCTTGACCATCTGGGCTTCGTCAAGGACGACGGTCGACCAATCGATCCCGCCGAGGTGTTCGAGATCGCGAGGAAGCAGACCGTAGGTGGTGATCACCAGCTGGCGTTCCGGATCGATAGAGAACAATTCGCCGCTTTCATCATGGTCGGTACTGACGTTCTTCTTGCGGGTCGCGCCGTGATGCACAGTCACGTTGAGCTTGGGCGTGAATCGTTCGCTCTCCGTGCGCCAGTTACGAACAACGCTTAGCGGGCAGATGACGAGGTGCGGGCCCGGTCGTTCGAGTAGATGGGCCAACGTGGTCGCCGTTTTTCCAAGGCCCATGTCGTCAGCCAACACACCTCCGAGGCCGAGTTTGGCGAGGAACTGCAGCCAGGCCAGACCGCGGCGCTGGTAGTGGCGTAGCTCGCCGTGAAACTCCGACGACTCCTGTCGCTCTTCGAGCTGTTCGTCCGGTAAGCCGGCAAGGAGTTCGCGCACCCAATCAGCAGCAACGCGGTCGCGTTCGCCGATACCGGCGGCGTCGTATGGATCTGTCCCTTCTTCTGCGCCTGGCCCGTCGTGGACAAAGATCAACGGACTGTCTTCGGTGCTGTCATCGTCGTTCGCGAGCCGTATTAACTCGAGTGGCTTGACCTTGCTGTGGTTCGTCTTCAGGTCACTGAGGCGCTCGCGTTTGCGGCGCAACTCGTCGGCGTCAATGCGCACCCAGCGCTGGCCGGTGTGGAGCAGCGTTGCCCCGGCTTCCTCGGCGCGCGCGAGTTCAGCGTCGGAGATCTGTTCGTCGCCGATGACGAGCTTCCATTCGACGAGTGCGTCCTTGCCGAACTGTTTTTTGCGGTCGTCGGGAGGTGCCGGTGTGGCTTCGCCCGAAACGTTGACGCGCGTGCGCACCAGCCTTTCGGGACCGATGAGCTCAATGCCTAATCTGTCGAGTTCGGCTGGTGCAATGTCAATGAATTCTTCGGCAACGTCGAGTTCAAGTTCGACTCCGGTCGGTTCGTGCTCGTCGGCGAGATCACCGAGTCCAGGGATGGCTGTGACTCGTGTGACGAGGCCACCGATTAGGTCACCCAACGCGTCGAGGTGTTCTTCGCCGCGGGCAACGTCGATGGCGACCTGGTTGCGCTCCCAGACGTCGTTGGCCGAACACCAGCGAGCAGCATCGCTGTCGTCGACCAGCTCGAGTCGAACAATCCACGGGTCAAGTGGATCGGCGGCGATCAGCAGTCGGAGGCGCGGCACGAGGACGGGCTCGCCATTGAGCCGACGACGATGTCGATCAAGATCGTCACGCAAATGATCGACGGCGACGTCGTAGCCGTCGGTGTTTCCGCGCATGACGTGGTCGGGCTTAGAGAGCGCTCCGAACAGCGCCCGCATGGCCTGATAGTGCGGCTTGCGTTGGCGTCCTAATTCAGCCTTCCATCCGGCCTGATGAAGAAATGAGCGTGCAATGCCATCGACAAGTTGGGCGTAAATCGTTGCGGCGGTGACCCCTGACCCGGCAACACAGATATCTGGCATCGATACGTCAAGTGCAATCAACACGTCGTCGACCTGGTCGTTGGTGACGGCCTTCCAGCGGCCAACGGTGAACGGCCCCTCGGTGTCGATTACGGGTGCTATCCGGTTCGTGGCCACTGTCCGACGTGCTAACTCTGCAATCCGGGCGAACCAGCGCAGTGAGTCACTTAGGAACTCGGCTTCGGGGAGTTCGCTTAGCCACACTGCTGTGCCGATGGCGTCGAGCTGGACCGAAGAGGCGTGCATTGTGGGGTGACCCGGCACGTCGATGGTGATGCGACCAATGGCCCCATAGGAAATTGGGGAGTCGTGCCACCCGGTCCGCCTGCCGTCTTCGCCAATTTTACGGAAGCCCGAGTACAGCCATGCCATCGATGCGGTGTCGAGACCGTTCCAGCCCCACACGTGCAGTGCACCTGATCGCCACGTGCCCTGCGGAACGTAGGGCGGACGGTTACGAGACATCCGGATCACGATACCGAGCGCTTGTCATAGCGTCCCCGGCGTTGCAATATGTGCAGCGTTTTTGTGCCTATTCGGAGCGATGCCGCCAACTCGTCGTGACATAAACCGGCTACCGGGCCGAACCGACTACAGCGGCGACGTCGTAACGTGGAGATTGTGTTGAGTGTGCCGCCGTATCTGCCGTTCATGGAGGGATCGCCTGCTGGCGACTTCAAGTGGCGGCTCGGCGTTCGACCACTCGATCTTGATCATTGGATCGAGTGGGGCGCCGATGCCCCGGCCGCGTTGGCGTACAAGACAAAGTTGAACCAACAGCATCCGGACACAGTTTTTGGTGCGCTCGAGGGCATCGAGCCTGAATCGATCGAGATTGCTGAGGCCATCTCTGCCCACGTCGGCGCTCCGTTGCGCAACGACTTGCACCCGCTTGATGCTGCTGCGCGTCTAGTGCCTGAGGACTTGGTGCTGATGGTCGAACGTCCAGGCGCCAACGGGCTCGAGTTGCGTTTTGGGGGCGGTTCGGTCTGTTTCCCGAATCGCTGGGACCTTCGATCCAAGCTGGGGTTGACGATGGCCGAGGTGCATGCTCCTGTAGCCCGCCTCAATGACCAACTCGCGATTCCCGTTGATCGATTCTTCGACCGACTGCGCCCCGACCGGAGTTACTGGCGCCTCGGGTGGGGTATTCTCGATACTGCTGATTGGTACACGCCGATTGACGGCACTGCGGCACCGCGACCAGTTGAACCCGCGCCGGAGCACATGTTTCTGCGTGTTGAACGCGAAACACTTCGCCGGTTCCCGAAAACAAATTGCGTGCTATTCACCATCCGCACGTACGTAGCGCCGCTCGACACGGTTGCGGCACCTGCGGCGCGAAGTCGTTTAGCCGATGCGCTCGAATCAATGCCCCCAGATGTGCGGGGGTACAAGGATCTGGCCCTCACTGCCCAAAGTATCGTGGATTATCTCCGAACGACTATCTGAAAAACTTGATACACTTAGACTCAGCATTCTTGATAACCGCAACAACTAGTGAGGAACGTTGAGCATGGCACTCGATCCGAAAAAATGGACCCTGAAGACCCAAGAGGCCTTCTCAGCGGCCATCGACCAGGCAAAAGAGCTGTCAAACCCTGAGTTAACGCCCGACCACGTGCTGGGCGCATTAATGCGCCAAGAGGGCACCGTCGTGCCAGCAGTGCTCGCAAAGCTCGGCCAAGCGCCCTTGATGGTGCGCAATAAGGCCGACGAGCGCGTTCAGGCGCTTCCGAATGCATTCGGCGGCAATGAGCCTCGAATGAGCAAGGAACTCACCAACAAAGTGAGCAACGCGGAGAGTTATCAAAAGGATCTCGGCGACGACTTCTTGTCCGTCGAGCACCTGTTGTTAGCGATGAACGACCGTCTCGACGTCGGCTCCGAAGAACTGCTGATGGCCCTCAAAGATGTTCGCGGCTCCCACCGCATCACCGATCAGAATCCTGAGGAGAAGTTTGGTGCACTCGAGAAGTACGGCCAAGACCTCACTGCCCGGGCTCATGAAGGCAAGATCGACCGGGTCATCGGGCGCGATGACGAGATCCGGCGCACGATCCAAGTCCTCTCGCGCCGCACCAAGAACAACCCAGTTCTCATTGGCGAACCCGGCGTCGGCAAGACCGCCATTGTCGAAGGCCTTGCGGTCCGCATCGCAGACGGTGATGTTCCCGAAGGGCTAAAAAACAAGCGGCTCATCGCGCTGGACATCGCCTCGATGCTCGCTGGAGCCAAGTACCGCGGTGAATTTGAAGAACGGCTGAAAGCGGTCCTCAAGGAGATCACCGATGCAGAAGGTGAAGTCATCACCTTCGTTGATGAACTTCACACCATCGTCGGTGCTGGTGGTGCCGAAGGCGCAATGGACGCCGGCAACATGATCAAGCCAATGCTCGCTCGCGGTGAGCTGCGGATGATCGGTGCAACCACTCTTGACGAGTACCGCAAGTACGTGGAGAAAGACCCGGCACTCGAACGTCGCTTTCAGCAGGTTTACGTTGGCGAACCCTCAGTCGAAGACACGATCGGCATTTTGCGAGGGCTAAAAGAACGCTACGAGGTTCACCACGGGGTGCGTATCCAAGACTCGGCGCTTGTCAGCGCAGCGGTGCTCTCTGACCGTTACATCACATCGCGTTTTCTGCCTGACAAAGCGATTGATCTCATGGATGAAGCAGCGTCAAAGCTGCGCATTGAGATTGACTCGCTCCCAACTGAGATTGATGTCGTCCAGCGAAGGATCTTCCAACTAGAGATCGAACAGGTCGCACTCGAAAAAGAAAGCGACAAGGCCTCCGTCGAGCGGCTTGATGTCTTGCACGATGAACTCGCACAGCTCAATGCGTCTGTTTCGAAAATGAAGGAACATTGGGAACAAGAAAAACATGCCATCGACGCGATCCGGTCGCTCAAAGAGGAACTTGAAGGGCTGCGGACGCAAATCGACCGCGAGTCTGATCTTGAGCTTGCAGCAGAGATTCGCTACGGCCGCATTCCTGAACTCGAACGGAGAATCGAAGAGGCGACCACACACCTCGATCAACTGCAAGAAACAAGTGCGATGCTCAAAGAAGAGGTCGATGCTGAAGACATTGCTGAAGTCATCGGCAAAGCGACCGGAATCCCCATGAGCCGCTTGATGGAATCCGAAACCCAGAAGCTGGTCAACCTCGAAGGTTTGCTCGATAAGCGGGTGATCGGCCAGGACGACGCAGTGAACAAGGTGGCCAACGCCATCCGTCGAAGCCGTGCCGGCTTAAGCGACCCAGACCGCCCGATCGGATCATTCATGTTCCTCGGTCCAACCGGCGTCGGTAAAACTGAACTGGCAAATGCGCTCGCCGAGTTTCTGTTTGATGACGAAAAAGCAATGGTCCGTATCGACATGGGTGAGTACATGGAAAAGTTCTCCGTGTCGCGCCTCGTCGGCGCCCCTCCTGGATACGTCGGCTACGACGAAGGCGGCCAACTCACCGAGGCGGTTCGCCGCCGCCCCTACTCGGTGGTGCTGCTGGATGAAATCGAAAAAGCCCACCCTGACATCTTCAACACACTGCTCCAGGTGCTCGACGATGGCCGTCTCACCGATGGGCAGGGGCGTACGGTCGATTTCACGAACGTCGTGTTGATCATGACGTCGAACTTGCTGGGCGACCCCCAAGATTTCTTCAAGCCCGAGTTCATCAACCGAGTCGACGACATCGTGCGCTTCAGGTCGCTGAGCGAAGCCGACCTTCGCCGAATCGTCGACGTACAACTCGAACGGCTCCGCGTGCGGCTTGGGAACAAACGAATCACACTGGATGTCTCTGATGCAGCGATGGCGCAGCTAGCCCATGAAGGCTACGACCCGGCGTTTGGTGCCCGTCCGCTCAAGCGGATCATCCAACGCGAGATTGGTGACCCGACTGCGCTGCTGATCCTCGACGGCACTATCGGAGAGGGCGGTTCGGTGGTCGTCGACTCTGCTGACCCAGATGAGGTTGGTGGGGTTCCACGCCTCGCAGTTGGCCCTGGACCCGGTACCTCGAACCCGACGTAACAGCTTCTTCCGTGCCGGAAGGTTCAAAGCGACAATGTGAACGTCGCGAGATGCTGAACCGTTGCGCCGATATGGCCAACGACAACTGGAACGCCAAGACGTCAAGGCCGGGACCAAACGTCGCGGCGTTAGTCAGGTGGCGCGGAGATGAAGGGCGTTGGCGTGCGCAGGGAAACCCTCGTGGTCGGCAAGCGCGATAACGCTTGGGGCCATGCGCTGGATCGAGCCGGCATCTGCGCGAGCAACGGCGGTGCGCTTCAAAAATGTGTCGGCGGTGATGCCAGACGAGACCTGCGCGAAACCGCTCGTCGGGAGCGACGCCGGGCAACCGATCACGAAGTTCGCAGCGCTGAACGGCGTGTGCTGACCGACCAAGATTTCGCCGGCATTGACTAGGCCGTCGACAACAAAGTCGACCTGTTCATCTGCAACGGCAACCTGGAGGTGTTCAGCGGCGTAGGCGTTGGCGACGTCGATCGCCGTCGCAAGATCATCAACGATTACACAACCGCCGTTGGGGCCGAGTGACGCTCGAGCAGCGGTTGCCCGAATTTCGGGAAGAGCGTCGAGCTGCTCAGTCAGTTGGATATCCGTTGCGTCAGCGAGTGACGCAGAGGTACTCAACAGCACCACTGAGCTGTCGACGCCGTGCTCGGCTTCGATCAGAAGGTCAGCTGCAAGGCGGACTGGGTCTGCCGTTTCGTCCGCGATCACGAGGCTTTCGGTCGGGCCGAGCAGCATCATGGTCGATACACCGAAGCGCTGCATTTCGACTTGCGCAAGCGTGACAGCGGGTGAACCCGGGCCGACAACCTTTGCGACACGCTCAATTGACTCCGTACCAAAGCCCAGAGCCGCTATACCAGCCGGCCCGTTGACGCGGAACACGTTCCGGATCCCTAGTTTGCGACAGACGACGAGGACAGCCGGGTCAATTTCGCCGTTACCGCCGGGCACAGGAGGCACCACTAATGTCAGCCGTTGCACGCCGGCGACCATCGCAGGAACGGCGAGTTGGTAAGCGACGCTCGGATAGCTGGCCTTTCCTGATGGTGTGAATAGACCTGCAGATCTAATCGGTGTGATCTTTTCTCCGACGAAGAGTCCTGGCTCACTTTCGACGCTCCAGTCCTGAGCCTGCAGCATCTGGGTTTCGTTGAACGTTTGCAGATGGGCGATGGCATCGTCGATGGCGATATCAACTTCGGTAGTGACCGTGGCCATCGCAAACTCTTCGTCGGTAACGCGGAGTTGGTCGGGAGTGACATCGATCTTGTCGAACTTCGCGAGCGCATCGCACACCGCAGCGTCGCCACGCTCGCGAACGTCGATGAGAACGTTGCCGATCGATTCACGCAGATCGGATTCAAAGATGTCATCAAGACCGCGGTGCATCAGCGCTGCACGAGTCTCGTTGCTCATTTCGGACCACGTCTGTCGCCGCATCACCTTCACAGCCTCAACGGTACCCAGCTGGCCGCCCAGATCTTGGCGGAGTTGTCATCCACTCTGAACCCGACTAAGCAGCGGATGCAATCTCTTTGGGTGTCGTGTCCTCCCGCCTGAAGCGAATCAACTTCTGGACAGTGGCATCGGTTGCCGGACGGTAACCACCTACCCGAAGGGTGTTTTGCTGCAGTCTTAGTCGTTCGCCGATCGCTCACGATCTCCCACCACGAAGGCCGGCATGGAGCCTTCCGTCACCGCTGTTGGTACACGGGCGACCTGCTCGACCTCAACTTGCGCCGAGCGCAGAATCCGTTGCCCATTGTGACTCTGTCGCTGCGACGTTCAAGGGCAGAGAGGCGATCTACGATCACCAAAATTGGCCGCGGCGTACACGGTCGTAGTAGCACCGCAAATGCGGGTTGGTAAATGAATGAACCCGATCTGTTGATCCTGTATGGCGAACTCTTCTGTTTCGTCAAAGTGACCACCGGGCCCCGAGCAGGGCCTGCGACCAGGGTGTTTGACGAAAAGCACGGCGGATTCGCGTATCGGATGGTCTGGCCTGCGCAGCCGGCCAGTAGTGTCACATCACGTTCCATCAATCATTTCTGCCTGGCGATCCAGGCCGAGGAGCGTCATGCCAGTCACTGTCGTTATCGGAGCTCAATGGGGCGACGAGGGCAAAGCAAAAGTCATCGACCTGCTGTCGAAAGAGCACGCCTACGTCGTGCGCTATCAGGGCGGCCATAACGCCGGCCATACCGTGGTCGTAGATGGCGAGAAGTACGCACTTCAACTTGTGCCGTCGGGAATTCTCTACCCGCACGTCATCCCGGTGATCGCCAACGGAGTCGTCGTCGACCTGCCGACGCTGTTCAACGAAGTCGACATGCTCGAGTCGCGGGGTAACTCGTGTTCGGATCTCAAAGTATCGAGTCGAGCGCACCTCATCTTCCCCTGGCACCAGAGCCATGACGCGATCTCCGAGGCGATGCGCGGCGACGACAAGCTCGGTACGACGCTGCGCGGGATCGGTCCTGCCTACGCTGACAAGATGCGCCGTGTCGGTATCCGCGCTGGCGATGTTCGAGACCCAGAGCGATTCGCGCAGCTCATCCGCGAGCGGGCAACGATCGAGAACAAGTTGATCGGCGAAGCCGGCGGCGAAGAACTCAACATCGACGAGATGGTGGAGCAATTCAGCGCGCTGGGCGCCCGTTTGGTTCCGTACTTGGCGGACACAATCAGCCTGCTTCACAACGCTCTCGCCGCAGACGCCCACATTTTACTCGAAGGTGCTCAGGCAACGTTTCTTGACCTCGACCACGGCACATATCCGTACGTCACATCATCGAATCCCACCGCTGGAGGCGCCAGCGTCGGGTCGGGTCTTGGACCCCGCGACCTCGGTCGCATCGTCGGTATCACGAAGGCGTACACCACGCGTGTTGGTGCTGGCCCCTTTGTAACGGAACTGTTCGACGACGACGGCAAGACGCTCGCCGAGGTAGGCCGTGAGTTCGGCACCGTCACAGGTCGCGCCCGTCGTTGTGGATGGCTGGACTGCGTGATGTTGCGTCATGCGGTGCGGCTCAACTCCCTCACAGAGCTTTCGCTGACCAAGCTCGACATTCTGGATGGGTTTGAGACGGTAAAGATCTGCACTGGTTACTTGCACAACGGTGTCCCGGTCATCGACTACCCCGATCAGTACGACGTGCTCGAAACGATTGAGCCCGTCTATGAAGAACTACCCGGGTGGAACACGGCAATCAACGAGATGCGTGAGCCAGGTGAGTTGCCGGATGCGGCCAAGCGCTTTATCGAAGTCGTCGAACGTGAAGTCGGCATCCCCGTCAACGTTGTCGGCGTTGGCGCTGAGCGCGATGACTACTTGCTTTGGGGCACTGAATGATTCCTCGGTACTCAACTCCGGAAATGGACGCAGTGTGGTCCGACACGTCCAAGTTTGCTCGTTGGCTGGAGGTCGAATTGCTAGCGACCGAGGGCCATGCAGCGGTTGGTGCTGTGCCGCAGAAGGCAGCGACAATCTGCCGGGAAAACGCGCCTGTTGCTGACGATGCGTTCCTCCAAAAGATTCTTGACCGCGAGGCGATCACTGATCACGATGTGGCGGCATTCGTCGATGTCACCCAAGACGCAATCAACGACCCGGCTGGCTCGTGGATCCACTACGGGCTCACGTCGTCGGACGTCGGCGACACAGCGCTGTGCTGGGCAATGCGCGACGCCGCGGATTTGATGATTGATGCGTCAACGGAACTACTTGAGACGTTGATCAGCTTGGCACATGAGCATCGCGACACCGTGATGATCGGCCGCACGCACGGCATCCACGCAGAGCCGACCACTTTTGGTGCCAAAGTCGCTCTCTGGGCACTGCAGATCGACCGTGACCGGGAGCGGCTGCGCACGGCACGCGCTGCGGTTGCGGTGATGAAGCTGAGCGGCGCCGTCGGCACGTACTCGAACATTCCGCCCGAGGTAGAGCAGTACGTTGGTGATGCACTGGGTTTGGTGCCGGTACCAGCCACGCAGGTCATCGCCCGCGACCGTCACGCCGAGTTCCTTTACGCCTGTTCGTCGGTTGCTGCTACCTGTGAGCTGGTGGCTGTTGAGTTGCGCCACCTCCAACGTACGGAAGTGCGCGAAGTGCAGGAAGGCTTCAAGCCGGGACAGAAGGGTTCGTCGGCCATGCCTCACAAGCGCAACCCGATCTCGGCTGAAACTATCAGCGGACTTGCTCGCATCGTGCGGTCAAATCTGCTTGCCGGGCTGCAAGACATCGCCCTTTGGCATGAGCGCGATATTTCACATTCATCGGTCGAGCGTGTGATCTTGCCGGACTCATCGCAGCTGGCCTTTTACATGATGCGCAGACTGCGGCAACTTTTGGCGGGACTCATCGTGATGCCGGAACGCATGCAGGCCAATCTCGACGCAAGTTATGGCCTGGTTTTTAGTCAACCCGTGCTGCTGTCGTTAGTTCAGGGTGGCAAAACACGCGACGAGGCGTACCGCATCGTGCAACGTAACGCGATGCAGGCCTGGGATGAGGGCACTGCTTTCCGTGCGCTCCTCGAAGCCGACGCCGACGTCGATAACGCCATGCTTGACGATGCCTTCGACCTGCGTCGCTCGCTCAGCAACCTCGGACGAGTCTTCGATCAGCTCGACGCCATCGAAGTCTGATCAGGCTTAAACGTACGATTTAGTTGCTGCGATTGACGCCAGCGGATTTGAGGACGCTGGCGTCGACACCTACGTCCCGCCAGGACTGGTACGAGATTCTCTTGCTATCGCTGTAGCTCTTGGCAACGTTCACGAATGCTGCTTCGAGTGCCGCCATGTCAACGGTGTTCGACATAGCGTCGAGCTCAGCGCTCAGATCGCGGCGCTCTTGAACGAGCATTAGTTCATCAAGCGGGCTAGCAACGGCGAGTTCGGCCTCTAACTTCTCTAAACGGGCGGCAATGGTGTCAGGGGTTCGCTTGCGGCCCCGCTTGGGCTTTGAAGCGCGGAGCCCTTCGAGGTACTCGCGCACGATCCGGCCTTCGGCCCGACCCTTTGAAAGAGCTGCCTTATGTTCATCGCTCATAGGAGCCTTTGCGCTGTTGCTTTCCACCGTTTGAATTCTATGAATTAGCGGTATGGAATGCGACAAAACCTGCAATAAGTTTTTCCTCCATGTTTGAGCTTTCGCCCTATAGCGCCGATGTTTTTGTTGGCACAGGACCTCAGTACCCGTGGGGCGGTCTCTATGGCGGACAGATCGTGGCGCAAGCTTTCCACGCCGCATCCTTATCGGTTGATTTAGCCTTTCAGCCGCACTCGATCCGGGCGTATTTCATCCGAAAGGGCGATGCTAGCGAGCCGGTTTACTACGAAGTAGATCGCATCCGTAATGGCCGAACGTTTGCAACTCGCCGTGTGGTTGCGCGTCAAGCAATCGGTGCAATCCTTAATGCGGAGAGTTCGTTCCAGCGACCTGAGCCGGCGGCAGCCGTGCAGACGATTGCGATGCCTGATATTCCTCAAGTTGCGCAATTGGAGCAGACGTCGTGGACTGACGCCTTCGACCGTGCGTCGGTCCCGGCTGGCGAGGTGCATGATTACGGCGCAGGTCGAGATGGCACGGGTCGTGCGGTGGCCTGGATGAAGGTCAACGAAGACCTTGGCGATCCTGGTGATCCGACGGCACAGCTGCTACACCGTTCGTGGCTGGCATACCTTTCTGACGACCTCCCGACTGACGCCGTCATGCGCGCTCATCCAGTCGCGGCTGATGCGGAGGAGGATCGGTTTTTTGGAGCCAGTCTCGATCATACGATTTGGTTTCATCGCCCGCTGCGCGCCGACCGCTGGCACCTGTATGACTTCTCTTGCCACCATTTCGTTGGTGGACGCGGCCTTTCGATTGGTCACGTTTTTGCCGCTGACGGGTTACACGTTGCGACCGTGTCGCAAGAGGTTCTGGTCCGTGATCGCCAGGCGCGTTGACGCCCAGTCCCGAGACCAAGGTTGCTGCTGGATCGTCGTCGGATAGTTTCCTAGCTTCATGAGCGCCGCCGAACTGCCCAAGCTGTCGCCGACCCTCGACCGTCTACGCAGCCATGTCCTCGAACACTCTGTCAAGACGGGCACGTTCACGCTGAAGTCGGGCGCCACCAGTTCGTGGTTCCTCGACACCAAGCAGACGGCATGCCGAGCCGATGGCATCATTGCCGTCGCTGACGCCGTGATCGAGGTGTTTGGTGATGTTTTAGATGACATCGACGCAATTGGTGGTTTAACGATGGGTGGCGATCCGGTGGCCTACGGAGTGCAGGCAGTCGCTGCGACTCGCAGCCGCACACTGCGGAGCTTCAGTGTTCGCAAGGAACCCAAGGCCGGTGGGATCACAGGGCGGATTGCCGGGGCACTGATACCTGGAGACCGAGTCCTCGTCACTGAGGACACCACGACACGCGGTACTTCGTTGATCGAGGCCGTTGACCAGATCGAGGCTTACGGAGCCCACCCCGTGATGATGACGGTGATCGTCGATCGTGGCGGCACATGCGCAGCGATGGCAGCAGCGAAAGGAATTGACTACCGCCCGCTGCTGACGGCGCCTGATCTCGGTTTCGGTTTCGGGACCTGAAGGCTGGCTGTCGCTTCAGGTCCCTTGGGGATGCAACACGCCGGGGTTGAGCATGTCCGCCGGGTCGAGGGCAGTCCGGATCGCGGCCTGCGCGTCAAGATCTGCCGGATTTCGAATGAGGGACATCCACGGGACCTTTGCTACACCGATGCCATGTTCAGCTGAGATGGTCCCACCGAGTGAAGCGACTGCCGATAGCACCGTATCGGCGATGCGCTCGGGATGTGATGCGCCGATGTGGTTCAGATGAAGATTGCCCTCAGCGAGATGTCCGAAGGGAACTAACCGGCAACCGTCAGCATCAGCGGCACCCTGGGCAACCTTGATCAAATCGCCCAGAGCGTCGAGCGGTACGGCGACATCAAGCTTGAACGTGGGCACCCCCACTTCGGTGGAGGCTGCTGCAATGGCTTCGGTGATCCGATCGCGAAAGGCAACCAGCCGCTTGCGTTGAACCGCATCGGTGGTGATCGCCGAGTCAACGATCCCGTCAGCCTGCGAAAGCACGTCCAGGAGCTGTTCAGATGGGTCACTATGGTCGGCACAGTCGACCATCACATACAGAGCCGCCTCGGGTGACGACACTGGGGGCGGCTGACCAATGTGATCGCTGACGAGTCTCATGGCAGCAGGCGCTATGACTTCAACGGCGTCGAGCGATGTCACTGATCGGCGAAGCGCAGCCAGGAGTCGTATTCCTGATTCAATCGATTTGACGGCGACCAACGCAGTGGCGGTGTGTTGAAACCACGGTACGAGGCGAAGTCGAGCAGCGGTGATGACGGCGAGGGTGCCCTCGGACCCGGCGAGTAGGGACGGCCAGTGCAGCCCGGCGGTTTCTTTCGGCAGTCCACCGAGTGACCCGACGATCGCTCCCTTCGCAGTGACTGCTTCGATGCCAACAACCTGTCGGCGCATGGTGCCGAACCGCAGCACCCGAGATCCGCCTGCGTTCGTGGCGATTGCTCCTCCAATGGTTGCGGTGTCGCGCGCTGCAAAGTCCACCGGTGTATCAAGGCCAGCGTTGTGTGCGCTCTCACGCCACGTTGTCAAAGTCACTCCCGCTTCGGCAGTCACCTGCATCGCAGCAGTGTCAACGCGACCGAGACGAGTGAGCCGGGTAAGAGACATCACGATGGCAGAACGTGCACCTGACCTTGCTGGACGCGGGACGCTGCCCCCGACGAGTCCGGTGTTCCCCGCTTGGGGTACGAGAGTCACGTCATAAACAGCACAGATCCGAATAACCGCGGCAACCTCTTCAACGGAGTTGGGTCGCACGACGGCGTTGCACGGGCCTTGGTATCGACCTGTCCAGTCGACCTCATATGCAGCGCGCAGATCATCATCGACGAGCACATGGGCCGCACCAACTGCAAGGCTGAGTTCCTCGATTAGGTCAACTTGGGCAGCGGATTGCATTGACACACCCTGCCACGCAAGGCAGCGCCATTCGGCAGCGACCGGCCGGGGCCCTTTGCCCTGGGTGTTAGATACATGAGGGATCTATCAGCGACACCTTTGCTGGATCGGCGGACACCTCCGATGGGAAATCGACACGCGGTTGTTCTTGTGCAGCGCAGGGCTCAAGTTCGGCAAGCAGTGGAAGAGAGTCAGCGCTGTTTCGTTGTTTTGACTGGTGTCTTGACGATTGGTGTAACGCCGATCAAATTCCCAACCGGTGAGGACGGCTCTCTCATTCCTGACTTGCAGATCGTGGTCAACGGCATCGCGTTTCAGAACAACTTCGGTGGCGGTACTGGTCTCTCGTTTCCGGCTGCATCAGGGAGTTCTGGTGTTGATGTGAGTCACCTATTACGCCCAGCGCTGCAAGGCCGAACCTGAGGCTGTGGACCCGATCACGTTGGCGGGACTTGCCTACGGTCCTCCCGTGATGCAACTGAGCTTGCCACTGACATTTAGTGCGTGGCTGATCTCTCTCGGTGAATGCGGCAGATGCGGTGATTGACTCAACCAAGTGAGCTCCGCGACCGAGACATGGAAGGGTCTTTCGTTGCCGTGGCAGGTGGCGTTTGAGGAGGCTTGGGCATCTTTTCGTGCGGGCAGCTTCGGAGTTGGCGCTGTTGTTACCGATCCAGCTGCGGAGAATGCGATTGTTACAGTCGGCCGAGATCGTGTGATGCAGACCCAGCGTGTGCCGC
>Ga0213869_10001346_pt1 | contig 18586 bp, 12 predicted proteins | sample PICome_10_FD_160083 | JGI IMG/M metagenome (GOLD analysis project Ga0213869, IMG submission 160083) | Coastal seawater microbial communities near Pivers Island, North Carolina, United States - PICO132 | ecosystem: Environmental > Aquatic > Marine > Coastal | place: USA: North Carolina...
TGACATGAGTTTTTAAACCCATGACCTAAATGCAATGATACATTGTACCATTTAGCTGCACAAAAACTTGGTGATATACTATTGAGATTTTTATCTCTCCATTTTCTTAAATTATCTGTTGACATATGCTATTATTGTATAAACTCTTTTGGTACTTTTTCTACAAAGTAACTATTACTTGAATTATCAAAAATTATACCTTGATTATTTACAGTATCAAAGTCATAATTAAATATTAAATTATTATATTCTTCTATTTTATTTAGATTATTAATATCAGTTTCATATATTTTTTTAATCGTTTCAATATTAGTAATATCTTCTACAAAGAATAAATTATTAATATCAAGAGAACCATGATAACGATGTTCAGGTACATGAGTACCAGGATTACCTGTCCCTAGATACAATCCTTCTGTTCTATAATCACCAATTAAGTTTTTATCAAAATCTTTATCACTAACTCGTTCCCAATTAAAATAACAAATAAATTCATCATTATTTCTTACTATGGTTACAATGTTATGTTTTTGTAATTGCTCATATGATATGTTATAAAAAGGAACATAATGAAATTCATCCCCAGCTACTTTTGTAGTTGCTTCTGTCCAAAATTCTAAGGCAAGTGCATCTGCCTCTGTATTATAAGTTAATCCAAAGTTCTTTCCTGGTTTACCAAATATACAATAAATTTTATCAGTTTCCAAATCTTTATCTAATTTAAATTCAATATTTATTGCATATTGTTTTTGGTGAAATAGATTTGCTAGTTTTTCTGATTCAGTTTTATTAAATTCTGTTACATATTGGTCATCTTTATGGTCTGATAAATCCCACTCATATTTTATCCAATATGGTTCTTTGTAGTTTATAATCATTTTAATTCATTTATAAATTTTCTTAATTCAGGAAATGTTTTGTAACAATCCAAATCTCTTCTTTTTTTGTAATCACTAATATAGTGTTTAAATTTCTTTTTACCGATATCAAATCTAACATCTGATTTATCATCTTCTTTGAAGATATCTTTTATTCTAGATATTTTTTCTATTTCTTTTAAAGAAAATCCACTATCGTTTATTTCTTGCATATCATATGAATTCAAACTTCTATATGATGAAAAAAACTTCATATACTTTTCTATCTTTTCAAAGTATGAAATATCTAAATATCCTTTCAACAATCTAAAACTTAAAAAATCAGGATATCTTAAGTAAGAAGTATCAAGTATTATTGGAGAATTCCAATATCTTTCAGTATTGAAGTGTTTTAGTTTGTGTTGATAAATTTTTCTAACTAATTTTTCATAGTTGAATGGAGAAAATATATTAAAAGTTGACATTACAACAATAGTAACCTTTGGTAACTTTTCTAGTATCTTATCTATATTATCAAATAATTGTTTGAAATCTAATCCTGTTCTAATAAACTCTGCTTGTTCTCCATATGTATCAACTGAAGTATATATAATAAATTCCTTTACTCTTTTTTCATTAATTATTACAGATGCCTTTTCAATCAATCTATCTATTAGTTTATCATCAACACAAAGATTACTATTAATAGAAAGTTTTAATTTTTTATTTGGTGTTTCGGTTTCTATTATTTTATCTAATACTTTAAACGTATCTTTTGATAAAAGAGGTTCACCACCAGTAATTCTAAAAGTATCCATACTTTTATATAATTCAGGCCACCATTTCCAAAATGCTTCTACATAAGGATTATGGTCTTTTTGTAAAATCGGCACCATATCTTCTTTTTCAAGTCTTTCTAATGAATTAAATCCATCACCAGTAGAAAACTCTCCATGTTTTTTCATTTCTTGTACCCATTGTGTTGAGTAAGAAGGACCACAATATCCACATTTAAAATTACAAGTATTTGAAAAAGATGCTTCTACATATTTTGGTAAATAATCTGCTTTCCAATGAATATCTTTAATTTCTTTAAAATGTGGTTTTGACCATTGTTCTTCTGATTTAAAAACTCTATCTGAAAAAGAATCTGAATTATCTTCTACCTTCCAACAATAACCACACTCAGAAGGTCTTTGTCCTTCTAACATTTCTTTTCTAGCTTTCTTCTTTTGTAAACTGTTATGAAGAGCAGTTGGGTTTCTTTTTAATTCTCTCAATCCAATTTTATGTGGTGCAGGATGGTGACAAGAATGTGTTGTACCATCGTGTAGGTGCATTGTAACTTGTGTCCATTTTGCTAAACAAAATCCACATCCAACAGAATCTAATTTCTGTTTCATTTCTGTAAAGTTATTACCTATTACTTTACTCATAATTTGATATTAATAAATTTAGCTTTTGGTGTAATTTCTTCTACACCCACTAGTTCATATTTTAAAGAATTCATTCCATCGGATTTGTAATCCCACTTACCTTGTTGCATTTGATGTACAAATCTTTTTTCGTTTCTTGCAGTAGTTTCTCCTTTTGCCCACTTATCAACTCCACCAACTTTAACCAACCCCTCATCTTTGTGAGGTAAACAAAACATTCTACCAGGTTCTCTATGTGGTACTGTTGTATATGGAATTTGTATTTTTTCGTTTTTAATATCACAATTATATACAACTCCATCATTATCATTTTCTGATTTATCATTTACTGAACCGTCTTTGAAATCATAATGTAATACCAATCCATCATCTGTTGGAGTTTTTGCGAGGTCTTCTACTTCATTTTGAGTTAATGCCCTATTCCACATTTTTAAATCAGCAATATCTCCTCTAAACCATTTAGATGGGTCATCATCTGCAACTGATGTTGTTGTTCCTAAATAATAATCTACATTTCCATATCGTTTTAGCATTCCTTCAAAGTGTAATGGTGAAGGAGTTCCTGTCCCCCATCTTGCATCTGATTCTTTTCCATTCATGTAAAAATGAATATCATTTTCATCTACAACTATTGTAATCCAAGCCCATTTGTTTTCATATTGTTTCATCCACGAATACAAATGTTTTCTTTGATTATTCCACATCTGACAAGTATATGCTCTAGAGTTATTGTAACTCAATCCATAATCATATCCTGGTCTTCTTAATATTGGGTATTCACAGAATCTTCTATCTTCATCACCAACTAACCAAATAGGAACTTTTTCTTCTTGTTGGTGTGCTCTTACTAATACTGAAATAGTATGGGAACGAGATGTTAGATTTCTCAAAGGTCTAGTACATGGAATTTGTACATAAGAATTTTTTCCATTAAAAGATAGGAAAGATTTAGGTTCTTTAGAATATTCCATCATATTTGTTTTGGTATAACCTTCTAATACACATCTCCAAAATAAATCATCATCTTCCATTCCCCAATCCCAATAATCATTAGAGTATCCATTAGTTCTTTCAACTTGTTCTTTTGAAAATACAATTGCTCCACCAAAGTATTCTTCATACTTTAGTTGATAGTTCATTTGTGATATTTGAGTTGCAATATGTCTTGGATTATCTTTTGGAAAAGTATAATCTGCTCCACCACCTTCTTCAGGTATCATATCAATATCATGATACACAACATAATCACATCCCTCCTTAAACGCCCATTCTGCTGCAATGTTTTTAGTTGCTCCTCTGTTAAATAGTTTATCATCAACTTGATGTCCAAAATAGATACAATAATCTATACCTTGTCCATCAAGGTATTTACCAATCTTTGGTATAAACTCTTTTAAGTGAGCTTCTCTATTTCTATATGGAACGCAAACTCCTAACTTCATAGTGTATTTGCAATTAGTTTTTTAAATTTGGTTGTACTCCAACCATGGTCTCTGTTTAGATAATGAACTGGTACATCTAATTCAAAGCCTGTATATGTTTTACCACGATAATCATCTCCTAAAAATCTGATATCTGGATTCAATCGGTATATTAAATCTACCAATTCTTTTTCATAAGTATAATACGCAATTCCATTTATAAACTTTATTGAAGTTAAAATTTCTGTTCTTTCTTGTTTAGTAAGAATTGGTTTTAGTTTCTCCGGTCTTTCTATTGATGGGTCTATGTGTAAAAGAATTATAAGTTGTTTACAATATGATTTACATTCTTTAAACATCTTAATATAACCCGGATGTATTACATCGAAGTTACCAGCTATTATTCCCATATTATACATTTGGTTCATAATTCTATTGATATTTTATTTACTAGTTTGTTTTCTTCTTTTTTTATCTCTTTAAATCTCAAAGTATTTAATCCTTCTATTCTGAAATCATCAATATCATTTCTAACTTCATTATAATATTTTATTTGATTTTTTCTTGTTTGTGTGTGAATCCATCTATTACCTTCTGATGAATTATTTTTATGGACTAATGATTGAAATCTACTTACTCTTCTATGTGGCTTTGGTAAGAAAGTTTTAAATGACTGATTATCTTTATATAAATAAATATTACTTAAAGAAACTTTGTATGTGTTAGATAAATCTATACAACTATCTTCTGTCGATAGTTCTGGTAATAATTGTGTATATAAAAAATTTGATGATTGAAACTTACCAAAGTTTCTTAATTTTGGTTTGATTGGATTATTTGATACCTCCACTATCTCCTCATCGGTAAGTGCAACATCATACATTTCAATATTACCTATCAATCCATTAAAGAAATCCTTATTTGTTTTATCATTACTTCCTGCTCCTACAAATATTTTATCTGAAGATAGTTGTAGTATTTCGTTATCCATTGAGATAGAATCTATAAATTTTCCATCAACATAAAAAGATATTTTCCAATTATTAGAACCCTTTAACATACCAGCTACTTCATATTTCATTGTAAGATGAACCCATCTTTCTCCTAAGATATCAGATGTTATTGAATGTGATTTTTTATTTTCATCATAAAACTGACAAAAGAATCTTCTAAATGAATTGTAAAATAAACCTATGTTATATCCTGGTATAGATATAATTGGATATTCATCATATTCTTTATTTTGATTAATAACAATATTTTTTGGCTTTACCAATACTGATATTGTAAAATCATCTTGTAAAAGTGTAGTATTTTTTCCTTCTAATTTTATGAATGATTTGTTTCCACTAAAGTTAAAAGATTCAAATTCTTTAATATCTGAATTCATTCCCTTTTCCTTATCTACTGATACACCAGATTCAATACATCTTACTAGTAAATCATCATCTTCAAATCCCCATCCCCAATACTCATTCGAGAATCCATTGATAGTTTTGAAATCTTCTTTTGTAAACATTGTTACTCCACCGAAGTAATCAAAGAATGTAGTTTCGTAATCGTGTTCTTGTAAGTGTGTTGCTAAATGAAGTGGTTTATCTGAATAAGAGTAATCTACATCTTCAGGTAACATATCTACATCATGAAATACAAAATAATCGCACCCTTTATCTAAGGCATACTTATATCCTGCATTCAGAAGTTTACCTCTGTTAAAAGGTTTATTATCTGCCTGTTCAATGATGAAGATTTCGTAATCAATATCCTTAATATAATCTTTCATATGAGATAAGAACCTTTTCAGTTGTTGTTCTCTATCTCTATATGGAACTATTATACCAAGTTTATGATTTACTTTCTTCTCCTTGAGTTTCTGTATTCTCTTGGATTCTTTCACTACCTCTTTCTGGTCTATTTGTTGTTCCTACTGTTTTTGTTTTTGCTATTTGATAGAATTCGTTTAGATACCATTCCAAACGTTCCTGCCACATATCTGCATCTAGTTCATAAACCCAATCGTTTATATCACCAATTGAACCAGCTATCGATTCAAGTGCCTTAACCCCTCTTTCTTCAAGAGATTTAGTTTTTGTTGTCTCGTTCTTTGCCATAATTGTAATTTAGTTTTTTGTTATAAATTAATTCTTCTTTAAGTTTTTCAAATATAAAACCTTCAAGACCCTCTTTATCAATTGGGAAAGATGCCTCATCAATCCAATCCTGTAGTCTTTTTGGCTCCCATTCTAAGTTCTCCAACTCATCATCTATTTTTTGAGGCTCCCATTGGTTAGTATCTATTTCTGCAATTATTTCTTGCAATCTATATTCTAACTTTTCTTTCTCTACTGATAAATCCTCTAAACGAAATTTTATATCATCTCGTTTTACTTTTTTCATTTTAATATCTTCATTGATATCATCAATAGTAGTTTGTTTATCATGCCATCTTGAGAAAAATCTACCTATATTTGCAGTTTTTGAGTTTCTATCTCTTAAGAATAGAGTTTCAACTAACAATATTATTTTTAAAAATATAGATTTTTCATCAGAACTTGGTTCTGTTAAATCTTTTAAGTCGTTATCAATCTTTTCGAGTGATTTAACAACTTTTTCGTTATGTAACAATTCTAATAAGTTCATAATTTTTTTTATTTTGTATATCTAATATACTATAATTTAATGTACTCAATCCAATAGATTTATAATCTAAAGTATCTGGAATTACATCGTGAAAAAATATATCAGAGTTTTCTGTTATATCCGGGTCATACTTATAATATCTTTCTATTATATCTGTATCGTTTTCATGTACCAATGATTTATATTCAGAATCAAATCTTATTGGTAGATATAGTTCATTTGGTGTATATGTTAATTTATCTGAGTCTAACCTACCATAAAACTTTAAATGGTTTTTAAATGAACCAGTATCTAATAATATAGATTGTTTATACAAAGAATTATATTTTAAGTTTATTACAGGTGACACTCCAAATTTATTATTAATATCATCTAAAGAAGAATTACCTCTATTATATAATATGTTTAGAATATCATCACCTAAGTAAGAATCAAATGCTAAAACATTTGAAATTTTTATAGATGAAGAATCATCTGATATTTTTATACAATGTTTTTTGTAATCGTAAATTTCAAAATCATCTTTTAATTTTACTTCTTTTGTTTTTTCATTTATAGATAATTTTAATATTTTATTTTTTGAATCAAATGAATAACTACAATGATTCCATCTGTTTCTTGAATATGATAAAATACTTTCTGTGTGTTTTTCATCTGTATCCCAAATCTGTGCGATAATTTCATTTCCTCTACTTAGAAATAATCCGCTATCACAACCTTCAAATACAAATAAGTTCTTTTTCATATTACGCTCAAAGTCATCATTGAACCAAAATGAAATTGTAAATGATTTATCTACCATTTTTTTAGTAAGTGGATTTAATAAACCATAGATGTAATCATTTTTTTTAAAGTTATTATAATTAATAGTTTGTATTCTTTTTTCTACTGATGGTTTTATGTTTTCTATCCTATAAGGGAGAACATCTAATTCATCGTAACTAGAATAAACATTATTTAAATCATAAAACTTTTCTAAATATGCACCACTTCGTTGTAATCTATACAATAAATCTAAATCTTCGAATCCATATCCCCAATATTCATTTGAGTATCCATTAGCATTTTCAAAATCTTCTCTACTCATAACAATAGCACCACCAAAGTATTGTGGATAAGGTAATTCACCTCCATGTACTTCTACATTACTTGCCAAATGAGTTGGCGATTCAGGATAACCATAATCACAATCATCATTCATTGGTAACATATCTATATCATGAAAAGCAAAGTAAGTATATTCCTCACTAACTTCCTTAGTAACTACATTACATAGTTTACCATAGTTGAACGGTCTATCATCTGTTTGTTCTGCGATAAAAATAGTGTAATCAATTCCCTTATCTTTTAGGAATTCGCGCATATGAGGAACAAATACATCTAAGTGTTCTTGTCTATCTCTGTATGGAACTATTATTGCTAACTTATCTTTCATTTAGATTTTTACTATAACTTCTTTAAGAGTATTCCAATGGTTATAACAAATATACGAATTTTTTTTGACATTTACAAATAAAAACTCACTTTTTTTTACATCAATCTTCCAATCATTTAGTTGAATTGCTCGATACATTTTTCTGTACTCTTTCCAATAAGAATAATCTTTTTTTGTTTCGGATACTTCTTTTAATCTTTCAAGAACAGTTGAATCCCATTTAAAATGATGAACTTGTATAAGTCCTTTTTCAATTGGATATCTTTTAGGATGATTCCATCCTCGTTCTCTCCAAGTATCACTATCACCGATTACTGCAAAGTGTTGACCTGGTGTTACATCAACAGAACCTTTCATTACACAACATTTGTTTGGCATCGCTCCACTCATCGGATATCTAAAAAATCCTGCAAGTGGAAACGATTTCCAAATATTTGTTTCTTTTGTTACCAAAGGAAACTCTCCATCCTCTCCTATCCTATCGAGGAATCCTCCTGTGATAAACTCCCATCCATTATCCTCACACTCTTGAATCATCTCTCGAATGTTTTTTGGATATACATGAAGTTCATCATCATCCGAAACCACCCACCATTCATTGGGTTTGGTTTGTTTAATTTCGTTATACAACTCAGTTACTCTTTCCCAATTAAATTTTGGTTCTGTTACTACTTTACATGGTTTGATACCTAAGTTTGTAATATCTTCTAATATACCATCGTTTTCATGTTGTCTGTAAACCACTACATATATTTCATCTACAATATCCTTGTAATGATTTAACATATGAGGTAGTAAGGTTGTATTATGTCCAACAACTGTAACTAAATTTAGTTTTTGCATCTTTGAAGAATTGTTAGACCTGTTGATGCTGGTTTAGTTTTAAATATACCATTATTAAAAAAGTTAAATATTTCCCAATCTTTATTTTCTTTCAATTCATTTACTAATTGAACAGGTCCACTTGTTATTTCTTGATGGTCTTTTGTTTTAATTTCATCTGTAACTATTAAATCTTTTTCAAATGATTTATCTGTATCATGTATCGATATTATCCCACTTGGTGAAAGTAATTTTGAATATAATTCAAAATCTTTTTTTACATCCTCATATGAATGACCTGCATCTATATGTAAATAATCTATCTTTATATCTTCTTTTACAAAAAAGTTATAATACGCATTTTCAGTTGTTTCTAGTATTACTCTTGGATAAAAAGTTTTTCTAAAAAAAGAATCTTCTTTTGTCCAATCAGTATTTCCACCAACACCGTTTGAAGCATCTACTACAAATGTTGTACCAATATCTCCCCAATTAAAATCTCGATTTCCATCAAATATTTGAGAGTCATGTAAATCTGCCCTTGCTTGAGTCATGATTCTTGGAATAAATCCACCACCACTACCCAAACACACACAAGTTTTTGCCCTCATATAATGTATTATTGAATAAACTAACAAACCATCTCCAAGACTTAAGTCAGTTGCTCCATGTGTCCAACGATAAGGAACTTTTTTAAGTTCTGTAAACTCCTTATTGTTTGTATCAACTTTTTTTTCTTGATTATTTGTTAAATATTCTCGTATATAATCTAAATTGAATATTAACATACTGATTTAGTATTTGTATATATAAATATATTAAATTAAAGTTTTGAGTATTTTATCTCTCCAAGATGCTATATTCTGATATTTCAACATATATGTTTTTAATTTAGCAAATTCTCTATATCGTTCTTCTTCTGAATCATATACGATTTTCTTTACACACTTATCAAATTCATTTTTAGTTGATGCTCTATATTTGTAATCAACATCCTTTGCCCAATCTGTGTGGATGATTGGTAATTTACCATAATCTATTGCTTGAAATATAGAGTATCCAAATGGTTCTTTAAAATATGCTCCATGAAATATCCCAAAATTCTTTCTCATAAATGTATTATGTATTGTAGGATTCCATTGATAAAATTTAATATTTGGAAAAGTATATGTTGTTGTATCTTTTAAATTTTGATAATCATATTGTGATGATAAAATAAACCCACTATGACCGTGCATCCAATGCATACATTTTCTTGTTTCTGCTCTTGATGCAAATCCTATTTTACTATTATCAATATTCGTATGATTTAATTCTAAGTTATGTTTAAACTTATAAAAATTAGGAATTGATTCAGTATAATTTGGAAAGTCATCAAACAACTTACTTGGATTATTACCAACCCATATTCTTTTTTTAAATGTTTGTAAAAAAGTTTCATAAAAAGTAGAATCTACTTTAGTGTTAAACTGTAATCTACTTAATTCAGGCATATAAGTTAATACTTCTTCCATTTCAGTTGGATATGCATGAACAAAAATATTTTTAAATTTACTTTCCCATTTCCATATATGTTCTCTCTTGTGATAATGAGAATGTAAATAATGTATTTCTGAACATTCTGATAATAAATCTTCTGTTATAGAAGGGTCATCATAGTGAAAATGCCATTGTAAATCTTCTGGTAAAGATTTTTCATCAAAGTTAGATGGTCGTTTTGAATCAATTAAAAGTTTCCAATGTTTTCTTCTTGGCAATTCTTTCCATACATTTTCTATAAAATGATTTGTCCAAATATCTGCACCACCTTCAATTGTATTACCACAACCAGTAGTAACTAATACTTTTGTAAAACTATCATTTGAATATCCTTTTATAAAATATTTTTTATCATATGGAAGTGATGTGTTTATTTTATTGATTAATACATCAGTATCCACTTCTTCATTACAATGTAAGAGATAATTTACTAAACTTGTTTTAATTGAATCTTTTTCTTCGTTTTTTAATATAGCCATTTATTTTAATTTATAGTTGGTCTCCACCACCAGGTCCGTCATCAGGCCCTCCTCCACCAGGAATTGGGCTAAGTGTAAAGTCAAATGTTGTAGTTGATGAAGATGAACCATCATTAAATGTTAAAGTCAGAGTAAATGTTTGTGTACTTTGAGTATCATTTGAATTTATGTTACAATAGAATTGAGCAGCTCCAGTATTTGAAGTTGTACCACTAATGTTGGATAGTGTTACATTTCCTACACCATTACCAGTATTGTTAAATGTGGTTGATAATCCCGCACGATTTGAAGCACTTAGTTGAGCAGTATATGTTACTGCATAATTTGCTCCATGTACTCTAAAGTCCATAAACGAAGGACTTGGAATTCCACTTCCTACTGTTGTTCCATTATTTGCTATTGTTATTGCAGTTCCGAATGAACCAACAGATACACTTTGATTACCACCATTGTATTTAACTGTACCAGTTGCAGGTGTTGCAAGTTGTGATAGTGTAAATGTTTTTAGAACACCAGTAACACCAGAAGTAGTTGAATCTATATTCAATGTACCACTTCTTGCAGCTCCTGTATGAGAAGCCGCACTAACAACTATTGTTGCACCACTAGTACCACTTGATGGAGTTACACTAAATCCACTTCCTGTTACATTTGCATGCCAATCTAGTCCAGTATTAGTAGTTAAATCAATTGAATTATCACCCGATGTTAAAGCTCCTGCTGCACTAAATACTATACTTGAACCTCCAGCTGGTGATGTATTAAATATAATATTTCCTTCCTGTCTTAATAATACAGTTGCAATTGCTCCACCTACACTTGTAGAAAAAATTATTCTAGCATCGTTACTTGTTATTGCAGTATTGTTAGCTGCAGGTTTAATATAATAATATCCAGTAGGAGAGCCATTACCAAGAGAATAACCAGCTGAGAAATTATTGACTGGGAAAGATGAATCTGTTGATATGTAAAAATCAGAAGAAGGACTACCACCAGAACTATGACCCGATAATATAGTACCTGTATGGTCTACTGAACCATCTCCTCCACCTACTGTAATCGTTACTGTTTGATTACTTGTTGTATTATTGTATGCAAATAGTAAATCAACTCCACTAGTAGAAGAACCAGTTGGATTAGAAGCAATAGTTTCTCTTGCAAACTGTGTTACTGAGTTTGTACCTGTAACAGTACCACCTGCGTTTCCATATGCTCCACTACCACCATTTTGAGAACCACCAGGTACTCCTAATGTAAAAGATATAGTTCTTGTAGTTGAACCATTACTAAATGTACCATATGTAGTAGCATTTGGAAGATATTCTCCTGCACCAGGTGAACTTGAAACTTTTGTAAAGGTTGTATTATTAGTTACAACTGATGGTGCATTATTATCACTACCATTTGAAAAACTTACTACACCAGTATTTGGATTAACTGAAAGTGCTCCACCCGTCCAATCATTAAATTCAAATTCATATGCTGATTGATTACCACTAACAGTAGAAGTTAAAGTATCACCACTATTTTGATAATTGTTACCTGTATGACTAGTTGATGGTACTGTTAAACTTACATTTGCAGTTCTTGAAGTTGCAGTAAGAACTTCTCCATATGGTAATCCACTTGGAAGATAGCTAATACTTAAACTTGGAACAGGACTTGCACCTGTTGTTGCAACTGGTGCAGAAGATAAAGTTCCATCTTGAGAACTAATATTAAATGTTGAGACACCAAAATCTGAAAATACCGCAGTTATAGTAGGAGATACTCCATACAATTCACTTAAACTTAGACCAGGATTTGAATCACCATAATTAGGTGATGACAGATTGAAATCATCAGCTATATTTTGAAATGAAATTGCTGAGTCAAAATTGTTTCCAGTTTCTATGTTAATCATAGATGCCGATAATATACCTGAACCTGGTAAAGCCATTATTCTTTATCTTTTAATTTATTTTCTAATTCTTCAATCTTTTTACTGAGTTCTTTGACTGATTCTACTAATAAAGGTGTTAGTTTATCATATTGTACACCAAGATAATTATGAAATATATTTTCACTTACAATTTGAGGAAGTATTTTTTGTACATCTTGTGCAATTACACCAATATCACTACCCGTCCCAAACATATGTACTTTTTCAAAGCCTGGTTTCCAAGTAAATTCAACACCCTTTACTTGTTTTATTTTTTCAATAGGATTAACAATAGTTACAATATTCTCTTTTAATCTTTCATCGGATGTATTAAATGCAGTAATATCACCAGTTGCAGAAATAGAACCAGTAACTTGTAATGTATCAACTCCACTAGCTGCTGGTATTTTTACTGCTCTTTTATCTGCACCAGCTGCAGCATTTCCTACTACTTGTAAACCACCTCTTGTAAGTTCTGAAAATGGTGGGGTGTTTTCTCCACCTCGCATTGCTACTGCAATACTTCCTATTCTAGGTTGTCTCCACTCACATAGATTAATACTAATACCTGTTCCACTAGCCACAGCTACACCTTGACCATTCTTTGAAAATACTTCAAAAGAATAGTTTTCACCACTTTCCATATCAAAGTTTAGACTAAAAAACTTTGATGAAAAATTATCTTCAAGATTAAATACCACTCCAAATCCTGGTTGTGATACGCTTATGGAAATATCTTGAGTTGCAACTATTGAACCACCAGATTTTTTAATTCTAATACCAATTGTAGAATTTACTGAAGCAAATGATATATTTGATGAGTATGCTTCTGCTTGAATTTTAACAAAATATCCTACTGATTGTGGTGTAAGTGTACCTGTAAATGTAGCAGTAACTCCATCATATTCTGATGGAACGTTACCTGAACTTGGAAATCTTAAATTACCTGTTGGTATTGAAGTTACACTAGTTCCAGATTGAGCAACATTTAAAGTTGAAGAACTATTTGAAAAAGCAGTATCACTACCTCCTGCGGTAATAGAAGTATATGATGAACCTAATAAATCAGGTGGTGAAGCACCTATATCAATAGCGGTAAGTGTTTCTTCTGCAGTTAATTTTACAGAAGCAGTTTCAGCATTTTCGTAAAATATTAAACTTGGAGTAGTACCTGCTTGTAATCTTGCAAATGTTGAACCATTGGAATATAAAGAAGATGAATCAATTGTAAATCCTCCAATTTCACCAGAGTTAGCAGTAATTGTACCATCAATATTAGCATTTACTGCAGTTAGTGTTCCTTGTGAATCAATATTGGCACTTGAACCATTACCTGTAATAGAAAGTGAACCAGATGTCATTTGGAAGTTTGTAGCTTGTACATCTCCACCAGGTGTAATGTTAAAGTTTGATGAACTTATTATAAGAGAACCATTACCATTTGAACCCTCTGATGTTAACTTTATGTAAGCATTTCTATTACCTAATCTTATATAAACGTTTTCATCATCACCTACATCTGTAATTGCAATTGCACTTCCAGTAAAATCAGAACCAGTAAAGAATGGATTATCATATGTGTTATGATTGAAACCAATACCTTGAGAACCTGTTATACCAGCTAAAAATAAACCAGTAACAGTATCATTTCCATCGTATTCCCAACTTGCACCAATACCAGAATCTAATGTAAAAAATGGTTTTCCACCAGCCTTTCCAATCGGTCCCTGTCCTCCTATTAATTGACTGTTATTTATAAACAATCCTCCAATACTACCATCTTCTGCACTAATTGAACCAGAAAAAGCGGCATCTCCACCATCTATAAAAAACTTTTTAGATGCTAATTGTCCTGTATCTAAGTTAAACTCAGTTCCAGCTACTGTAAATCCATTACCACTACCAGTTGTATGGTTTGTAGATTTAATAACACCAGTAGATACTACACCTCCATTTATATTTGTTGTATTAGCACCACCAATATGAGATTGTACATCTCCTGCTTCAACTATTGATGAACTAGTTGTTCCATCTGAAATATTATTTGCAGAGGTAAATGTTACTAAACCGGTAAATCCTATTGCTTGAACTGCTGCAGTAAATGATGGTGCACCAGTATTTGATTCACTACTTGATTCATTTACATTAAAACGAGAGAACCAATATGCATTAGAATTACCTGCAGCAAATGTTGGTGCACTTAATCCCCAATTCGCAGTCAAACTACTAAAAGATTGTGCAGAAAAATTATATGCAGTTGCACTTGGAGTACCAGGATTACTTGCTGATGAGACTTGATAATATATTACACCAGTTGCACTTCTTTTACCAGTATCTCCTTGTCCTCCTGTCAGACCTTGGTCTCCTACTCCTGCAACACCTACACTAAAATTAATTGTTTTAGATGTAAACGCAGTTCCTTCAGAGTTTGTGTAAGATAATGTTATAACTCCACTAACTGGACTTGCACTAGTTGGTGTACTTGGAGTAATTGTTCCATCATTATTGTTTGTAGCATTTGTTACACCAGTAATTTTAAATTTATTTGCAGTTACAGTACCAGTTGTGTGTGTATAGTTACTACTACCACCTTCATTCACTATTACATCTACAACTGATGGTGTACCTATACCTTCAACAGAACCACTTGTTACTGTTTGTGTTTGTGGTGTAGCAAATATTACTGTTGCAGGTGCACCTTTTTTAGATTTACTAAATGTATAAGTTTTTTCAAATGTTTGACCTGTATTGTTATCAGTTAATGTAATCGATGCACTTCCATTATCTGCTGATGCAGCAGTTGGTGTAAATTTTCGTTGATTACTATTTGTTGATTGTTCTAATTCTATACTCGATGCAGTTGCTGAAACACTATATGTTTTACCACTTGTACCGAAATTATATTGTTCTGCTCCTCTAAAGAATCTTGTTTCAAATGAACCATCTGCCAATGTAGATGTTACTACTCCATCTGAATTTGCTGAAAATACATGAGCTTCATTAGTTAAAAATGTTGTGAATGAATCAGAACCCGATTGAACACCAAATACATCAATGTTATCAAATACACCTTCATAAGAACCACCACTTTCTCTAACTCGTACTTCGTATAATCGAGAAGCACCAGCAGTAGGCAATGAACCAGCATCGGTTGGAATTATTACATTAGTATCTACACCAAATGCTTGTATTTGAGAACCATCTTCTAAAAATTGAAATTCTGGTGAAGTAAAGTTTTGTGCAGAACCACTTAAGGTAAATGGCTGTGATGTTGGAAATAAAACACCATCTCCATCATACACTACTGCATATTTCGTTGATGATAGTGATACCACTTTAGCATTAGAACCACTTGCTCCATTTGCTCCATCTGCTCCTATATTCCCTGCTTTAGATTTACTAAATGTATATTCTTTGTTAAATGTTTGTGATGTATTGTTATCTGTTACGATAATACTTGCTTTTCCATTATCAGCACTTAGTGATGTTGGTCTAAATTTTGCTTGGTTACTTTCAAGTGATTGTGATAATACTATACCAGTTTGAACACTTGCAGTTACACTATATGTTTTACCACTCGAACCACTATTATATTGTTCTGCTCCTCTAAAGAATCTTACTTCAAACTCTCCCGCTTCTAAGTCAGAAGCACTTACTACTGATTCAGAAGTTGCTGAAAATACATGAGCCTCGTTTGTTAAAAATACTGTAAATGCATCTGAACCTGATTGTACTGCAAAAACATCAATATTATCAAATACTCCATCATATGAACCACCTTGTTCTCGTGTTCTAACTTCATAAATAATAGATGTTCCAGCCGCTGGATAACCTGAACTAGAAATCACTACTTCTGATGTTGTAGCGAAATCATGTAATACTGCTCCACCACTTAAAAATTGGAATTCAGGTGTGTTAAAGTTTTGTGCAGAACCACTAAGTGTAAAGTTTTGTGATGCTGGAAATAAGTTTCCATCACCATCATAAACAATTGCATATTTATCGGAAGATAAAGATACTGCTCTTGCATTAGAACCACTTGCCCCATTTACACCATCAACGCCAATCTTTGAAACTGCTAAATCAAATCTTACTTTTTTACCAGTTACATATGTTCCTTCCGAATCTACATAATCTAATGATGCAGAACCTATTATACTATTGAAAGATGAGGTTAATGAACCAAATGTTAAAATGTTATCCGAATTACTGATTGAACCAGAATCTACAAATAAACCAGCGATATTAAACTTTTGTGCAAGTGCATCACCACCACCACTTAGATTACTACTATCAAATGTGTATTCATCTCCACCTTCTTGAACAATAACTTCCATTGTTTGAGGAGCATCATATCCTATTGAACTTGAATTAATTGTTTGTGTTGATGGAGATATTTTAGTTAAAACAGTTGGTACTGCTTTTTTAGATTTTGTATAAGATACAATTTTTTGAAATGATTGTGTTGTAAAATTATCTCCTGCTAAATAATCTATTGCAAGTGTTAATGAACCACTATCTTTACTTGTTTCAAAAGCTGATATAGAATAATTTGAGGTATTCGGTGTTGTATCTGTTGGTGTTACATTATCTCCAATAGATGAAGTTATATTAAATGTATTTTTAGTTCTTCCACCCAATTCATCATCGTGTGTAATTTGATTACTTCCAATAAACATTTGTACTGAACCACTTGATTGTACTAAATTTCCTAAAACTTCACCAGTTGATTTTGCTGGAAAAGATGTTGATTCATTTGAAAGTACAAGTGAAACTGCATCAAAGTTAATTACTTTAGAAATAGTTATTTCATCTGTTTGTTCATTTCCAAAAACATCAGAACCAGTAAATTGATATGTTACTTCATCAAAATTGTTTGATGCAAATGATGATGAAAATTGAGTTGATGAGATTGTATATGAATCTATACCATTTACAGTTTCTACAAAATTAAGAGGAGGTTTATTACTACCACTATTAACAGTTACAGGAGTAACTAAAGATGCTAAGTTTTTTCGTTGTGCTCTTACAGTTATACCTTGTCCACTTGGTTTTGGTGAAAGAGTTGTTGGTTCGTATATAAATTGATTTGCATTAGAAGTTACTATAAGTTGAGGTGCGTTATCACCATCTTCTAATCTAAATACAGTTTCAAATTCTTCATTATCTTGTAAGGATGCAGTATAAACAATTGAACCAACTACTATTGAATCATCACTCCCACTAAAGTTTGCTATTGTAATAATAGCACCATTAGGAGTAACACTTGTTAATGCACCAGGATATTGACCTGTATAAGAAGAAGGGTTTATAAATACTCCATCTTCATCAAATGCCGCTGATGCAAATGTAACTGAACCTGTTAGGTTTTGTTGTGATGTTTTAAATTGTAATTGTTGAAATGGTGGATTTCCAATAGAACCACTTGAAAATCTAAATGCGTTTCTATCTGATTCAAAAGTGAAAAGTTTACCACTTGTAGGAAAATCATTACCACCATCAAATTCTTTTGTTGCAGTTACATCAACAGGTATAAAATTATTATTTACATCATAAAACTCAAATCTGAAATCAAATGTTTCAGTTGCAGTTTTTCTTGGTATATCTTGTATAATTGTAAATTCATCTGGTGAGAATGAAGTATCTTGTGCGTTTCTCAAAGATACATTTGAAATATACCAATCATCACCACTAACTTCAATTACTAATTTAGCACTACCACTATTTTGTGCTATTATATTTTGTGATATATCTTGTTTTGAATTAAATGAAGTTGAACCACTTACTGTTAAAAAATCTTGTGTAAAATCTGAAGAACTAAAAAATGCTCTTATATTTTTATCTGTACTAATTGAACCACTTATAAGGGTTTTAAATTCTAAAGTATATTCAACATCCTTTGATACATTTATAGATTGAGATGTAATTAATTGTTGAGTACCCCCAGCGCTATTATTATAATCTACACGAGCCGCTCTTGATAAGATTGATGAATCGGTTGATATCGGATGGTCATTAGATGAACTAATCCAATAG
>Ga0213869_10001349_pt1 | contig 18553 bp, 20 predicted proteins | sample PICome_10_FD_160083 | JGI IMG/M metagenome (GOLD analysis project Ga0213869, IMG submission 160083) | Coastal seawater microbial communities near Pivers Island, North Carolina, United States - PICO132 | ecosystem: Environmental > Aquatic > Marine > Coastal | place: USA: North Carolina...
GTGATTGGGCTGAAATGCTAATGAGAATGTATTTAATGTGGGGTGAAAAAAACAATTTCAAGATCAAAGAACTAAATAATCAATCTGGAGATGTTGCTGGAATTAAGACTGCAACTATTCAAATTGATGGTGAATATGCATTTGGTTGGCTAAAAGGTGAAAACGGAGTACATAGACTCGTAAGAATATCTCCTTTCGATAGTAATGCTAAAAGACATACATCATTTGCTTCAGTTTATGTGTATCCTCTAGTTGACGATACTATTGAAGTTGTTATTAATGCATCAGACTTGACATGGGATACGATGAGATCTGGTGGCGCCGGTGGTCAAAGTGTAAATAAGATTGAGACAGCTGTAAGGTTAAAGCATAAGCCAACCGGAATTACCATAGAAAATTCTGAAACAAGATCCCAACTAGACAATAAAGAAAAAGCATTAATGCTATTAAAATCCCAGCTATACGAAATTGAAATACAAAAAAATAATGAAGAAAAAAAGAAGATTGAAGAGTCAAAAAAGAAAATTGAATGGGGCTCACAAATAAGGAACTATGTTCTGCATCCTTATAAAATTGTAAAGGACGTTAGAACAGGATTTGAATCAGGAAACACTGAGAATATATTGAACGGAGATATAAATGATTTCCTTAAATCTTTTTTACTAAATCGTTAAATAATTAAAAATAAAATTGATTTATTAAAATATTAGAGTAATTTCGCTAAAATTATTAAAAATTAAAATATGAGTACAGGATTAGTAAAATTCTTCAACGAGACCAAAGGATATGGTTTTATTAAAGAAGATGATAACGATACAGAACATTTCGTTCATGTTTCAGGTCTTATTGACAGGATAGCAGAGGGAGATAAAGTAGAATTTGAATTAAAAGAAGGTAATAAAGGTTTAAATGCTATTAACGTAAAAGTTATTTAATTTCCCCTATTACAATATTAAAAGCCCCATATGGGGCTTTTTTTTTACTCTAAAAAGAAATATAAAGTCTAAAAAGGCATATCATCATCTTCATCTCTATTTCTAGGTTCACTAAAGTCACTTAATTTATTTTCAGGATTAAGTTTTGACTGGAACTCAAATGGTGAGTCAAAACCACCAAGATCTTCAAATTTACCAAGATTGGGAATAAACTTAAGCTTTATTGAGTCTAATGCTCCATTTCTATGTTTAGCTACAATAAATTCTCCTTGACCCTCAGAAGGTGTTTTCATATCATCATCCCATTCTGTAATACCATAGTATTCAGGCCTATAGAGAAAAGAAACAATATCCGCATCTTGTTCAATTGCACCAGACTCTCTTAGATCAGATAAAATTGGTCTTTTGGTACCACCTCTAGTTTCAACAGCTCTTGACAGCTGAGATAAAGCAATAACAGGAATATCAAGTTCTTTAGCTAAAGCTTTAAGGTTCCTTGAAATTGTTGAAATTTCCTGTTCTCTATTACCTGCTTTATTAGAAGAACCTATATTCATTAATTGCAAATAATCAATAATTATAAGCTTAATTCCGTGTGATGAAGCTAGTCTTCTTGCTTTAGCTCTTAATTCAAAAATTGTTAAAGACGGACTATCGTCTATAAATAATGGTGATGATTCAAGATCAGAAACTTTAATATTTAATTGTTGCCATTCATGATCAGCAAGTTTACCTGTTCTAAGTTTATCTGATGATAATCCTGTTTCAGATGAAATTAATCTTGTAATAAGCTGAACTGATGACATTTCAAGTGAAAAGAAGGCAACAGGTATCTGTTGTTGAACAGAAATATTTCTTGCCATTGAAAGTGCTAATGCAGTTTTACCCATACCAGGTCTAGCTGCAATAATAACAAGATCACTTGGTTGCCATCCAGATGTTAGTTTGTCAAGCTTTTCAAAACCTGTTGAAACTCCACTAAGACCCTCTTGTTTTGCAATTTCTTCAATTCTAGCTTTTGCTCTAATAACAAGATTTTGAGCAGATTCAGTTGATGTTTTAATATTTCCTTGTGCAACATCATATAATTTTGATTCAGCTTCATCCAAAAGATCCATTACATCAGTACTTTCATTGTATGATTTCTGAATAATTTCATTAGAAATAGTAATTAATTTTCTTTGAATATATTTTTGAAGTATAATTCTAGAATGAAATTCAATATGAGCAGAAGATGAAACTTTTTGGGAAAGACTAATCAAATAAAAATCCCCTCCTGCTGGTTCAAAATTTTTATTCTTTTTTAAATCTGCAGAAACAGTTAACAAGTCAATTGGCTCGGATTCTCTAAAAAGTCTCTCTATTGACTCATAAATTAGCTGATGGGACCTTTTATAAAAGACTTCTGGAGATAAAAGTTCAATTATTTCATTCACACCCTTTTCATCAATAAGCATAGCTCCTAACACAGCTTCTTCTAAGTCAATTGCTTGAGGTGGAATTTTACCATCAGACAAATTTACTATAGCTTGATTTTCAGTTTCATAAATTTTAAGGGGGTTCCTTTTCTCCATTTAGTAAATGTATGGAAAAGGATTATTTTAAAATCACATTTGACATGAGATATTAATTTAAAGTTTAAACAAATTTTTTGTTAACAACTAGATGATTTTGTTAATACTGATATTAACCTTTAAATTTTCCGATTTTAGTAAACTTTTTTCTTCTCGATTCTATCATTTTATCTTTTGCTAATGATCTTATTTTTTTGGTAAAATAAAGAATGTTTTCTTTAACAGAAGTATATGCTTCAGATGGATTATAATGAGCACCACCAAGAGGTTCATCGATAATTTTATCAATTAATTTATTTTTAAGCATATCTTTTGCAGTAAGCTTTAAAGCTTCAGCAGCTTCCTCTTTATGATCCCAGCTTCTCCAAAGAATAGACGAACATGATTCCGGAGAAATAACAGAGTACCAAGTATTTTCAAGCATTAAAATTTTATCTCCAACACCAATTCCTAATGCTCCTCCAGAGGCACCTTCTCCAATCACTATACATATAATTGGAACCTTAATATTCATCATTTCATAAATATTTCTTGCAATCGCTTCACCTTGACCCCGTTCTTCTGCCTCTAGACCAGGAAATGCACCAGGAGTATCAATTAAGGTAACAATTGGAATATTAAATTTCTCAGCTTGCTTCATTAATCTAAGAGCCTTTCTGTATCCTTCTGGATTAGACATGCCAAAATTTCTGTATTGCCTAGTCTTTGTATTAAATCCCTTTTGGGTTCCTATGAACATATATGATTGATCATCTATTTTACCTAAACCACCTATCATAGCTTTATCATCACCAACATTTCTATCACCATGTAATTCTAGGAATGAATCTCCACAAATATTGTTAATATAATCTAAAGTATATGGTCTGTTGGGATGTCGTGATAGTTGAACTTTTTGCCAAGCTGAAAGATTTCCGTATACATCCTTTTTGGTGTCTACTAATTTTTTTTGAAGAAGATTATAAGTCTTAGTTATATCAACGTCACTTTCATTTTCAATTGACTTGCATTTATCAATTTGATCTAAAATTTCTTTAATAGGAACTTCAAATTCTAAAAACTCCATAGTTAAAATTTATGTAAATATAGTTTAATTATATAATCTATCTAATTGCTTTTTTTAATAAAAAAAGAGCAATTGTAAGAAAGACAATTAATATTCCCCAAGAAGCTAAAGCAGGAGAAAAATTAGATTTTATAACTAGTACACTGAAAATTTTATCCAAAAATATAAATAAGAAACCCAAAGAAACTCCAATTGCAAGATTAGCTCCAGTTCCTCCCCTTTTCTTAAATGAAGAGACTGATATGGCTATCAAGGTTAATATAAAACAAGAGAGTGGAATTGTATATCTTTTATGACGAACGAGCAAGTGTGAATTAATTAATGGAGAGCCTGCCCTTCTTTCATATCTAATTAACTCATTTAACTCAAAAAAATTTAAAGTTTCTGCAACATAATTTAAAGGTGCTAGATCATCAATATCAAAATCTAAAATAGTATCCTTTCTAGTGACTTTCTTTAAAATTTCTTGATCATCAATAATTGTTCTTTTAACATAATTTGTTAATCTAAAAATAGAATCATCCCATCTAATAGTAGTAGCTGATATTTTATGTTTTAATTCATTTCCATCAAAATTTTCAAGTGTAAAATTTATACCTCTTTTTCTTCTAGGATCATAAGAGCTAACATATATATATTCATTATCATTAATTTGTTTAAATAGCCTAGATGTGTTTCTTTTTTCCTCAGTCTTAACATATTCTGAAACAAATTCATTAAATTTCAAATTAGATTTAGGCACAATAAACATTCCAGAAAAAAGAGCAAATGAAACAATTATGGATGCTGAGATAAAAAATGGTTTAGTGAATCTTTGAAAAGAAAGACCAGAAGATAAGATAGCAGTAATTTCAGTATTATTAGCTAATCTTGATGTAAAGAATATCACTGCTAAAAAAAGGAATACAGGATAAAGTTGACTTCCAAAATACCATATAAAGTCAATATAATAGCTTATAATTAAATCACCTGGAACTTCATTTTCCCTAAACTTATCGATCTTTTCTGCAAAATCAACCATTATTCCAATAGGAATAAATAAGCCAAACATTACAAAAAAAGTAGTTAGATATTGTTTGATTATATACTTATCTATAATCTTCATTAATCAAAATTAGTAAAGTAATTAACATCATAAATAGATTGTTAATTATTTCTATCAAATTAATGATAAAAAGAATTTAAAGAGTTTTGTTTCTCATGTGTTTAATCATACATTTACCAACATATGAATGAAGATTTAGTAAAGTTAGTTCCTCAAGTACGAAGAGATATTTTAAGAATGGTTCATGCAGTGAATTCAGGTCATCCAGGAGGCTCTCTTGGATGTGTTGAGTTTTTTGTTACTCTTTACAAAAGAATTCTTGAAGTTAAAAACGATAGTAATCAAAAAGATATGTTTATTCTATCTAATGGTCATATATCACCTGTTTACTATAGTACTCTTGCTAGAAGTGGTTACTTTGATTTAAAAGAATTAGATACTTTTAGAAAAATTAACTCAAGACTTCAAGGTCACCCCACTAACCATGACGGATTACCAGGAATTAATATTTCTTCTGGTTCGCTTGGACAAGGTGTTTCTGTAGGATTAGGATTAGCTCTATCTAAAAAATTAAATAATGACCCCTCACTTGTATATGTTTTAACTGGAGATGGTGAGCTTCAAGAAGGACAAAACTGGGAAGCTTTTATGTATGCTTCAGCTAATAAAGTTGATAATATAATAGTAACTGTTGATTATAATGGTCAGCAAATAGATGGATCAACTGAGGATGTTTTAGATATTGGAAATCTAAAGCAAAAATTTGAAGCATTTGGATGGAAAGTTCTTGAAGTTGAAAAAGGGAACTCTCTTGATAATGTTTATGAAATATTAAGTATTGCAAAAGAAAATTCAAAAAAAGGAAAACCAATAGTAATTTTAATGAAAACTGTTATGGGTAATGGGGTAGACTTTATGATGCATACACATGAATGGCATGGCAAGGCACCCAATGATGATCAACTAAAGATTGCACTAAATCAAAATCCTGAAACTTTAGGTGACTATTAATATGGAAAATTATATAAATCAAGGAAATAAAGATACAAGATCTGGTTTTGGAGAAGGTCTTACAGAATTGGGAAGATCTAATGAAAATGTTGTAGCATTATGTGCTGACCTTACCGGTTCATTAAAAATGAATGAATTTGCAAAAGAAAATCCTGAAAGATTTTTTCAAACAGGAATTGCAGAAGCAAATATGATTGGACTTGCAGCTGGACTTGCAACAGGTGGAAAAATTCCTTTTACTGGAACATTTGCAAATTTTTCAACAGGTAGAGTATATGATCAAATAAGGCAATCAATTGCATATTCAAATAAAAACGTAAAAATATGTGCTTCTCATGCAGGAATAACATTAGGAGAAGATGGTGCAACTCATCAAATACTAGAAGACATTGGATTAATGAAGATGCTCCCTGGTATGACTGTAATTAACACTTGTGATTTTAATCAAACTAAATCTGCTACTATTGAAGTTTCTAATTATGATGGCCCTGTATATTTAAGATTTGGTAGACCAAAAGTTGCAAATTTTACAGATGCATCACAAACTTTTGAAATTGGAAAGGGATTAAAATTAAAAGAAGGTTCAGATGTTACAATAGTAGCTACAGGTCATCTTGTTTGGGAAGCATTAAAAGCATCAGAGAGTTTAATGGAAAAAGGAATAAATTCTGAAATAATAAATATTCATACGATTAAACCATTAGATGAAGATATTATTTTAGAATCAGTTTCTAAAACAGGATGCCTAGTATCTGCTGAAGAACACAATATATATGGTGGACTAGGTGAAAGTATTTCTAGACTACTAACAACAAAAATGCCAGTTCCTCAAGAATTTGTTGGTACTAAGGATACATTTGGTGAATCAGGAACACCATCGCAACTTATGGATAAGTATGGGTTGAATAGTTCTTCAATTTGTGAATCTGCTGTTAATGTTCTTAAGAGAAAATAGTGAGTGGCATACTTATTGCATTTAAATAAGCATGAGATATTTATTCATATTATTAATATTTTTTTCCTCCAATCTATTTTCCCAAGGTAATTTAGGTTTAAACTTTGGTCTTAATGATGACAACTTTGGATCAATAGAGAATATCAAAAATAAAATTGATAATTATAAACTTGATATTAAGAACTCAACAGGTTTTCAATTAGGAGTATTTACTGAAATTGATTTAATAACTTTTTACATTAGGCCAGAGTTTAACCTTATTTTTTCAAAATCTAAAAATGCATCTGCCATTGAAGGCTCTTCCTTGTTAGATCAATCTATTAATATTGCAGAACACTCATATAAATCAACTGATCTTCAAGTACCTATAATCTTTGGATACAAAATCTTAGGTCCAATAAGCGTATTTGCAGGTCCTTCATTTAAGTATAGTCTTTCTAACTCTAGTAACTTTGATTTAGAAGATATCAAAGACAAATACACATTGAGTTTGCTTCTTGGATCAAGAGTTAAATTTAAATCTTTAAGTCTAGGTTTAAGATATGAAAGAGGACTCAACAACAAAGAGTTATTAATTATTAATGCTAATGGAGTTAATCTTGAAAATGCTAATGTTGATATAACCACAAATAAATTAACATTAAATCTATCTTATGATATCCCCTATGGATTATTTAAAAAGAAAAACAATTAGTTATCTGGATCTAGATAGTCAGGAATTCCATCATTATTAGAATCATCTATAATAGAATCATTGTTTTTATCTAATTCATTTATTGTAAGAACACCATCACCATCATCATCAACATCATACATATTCCATAAATTATCACCATCAGTGTCATCTCCGAAAGGATTATTATCACCATCAATATCTTCAAAAATTGATAAAATACCATCATTATCATGATCTGTATCAGTATAAGTCATTAGTTTAACAGCAAAAATTAAAGGTGAATATTCAGGTATACTACCTGAACTTATATTATCAAAATAGCCAATTCCTGATGGGATAAAAAACAAACCAACACCAAATGAACTATAATCAATAATTCCATTAGAGTTTTCAGAAAATTTACCTGTTCGAAGCTCTGATACTCCTTCTCTAAAACCTTGAAGAGTATTAGCTAAATCTATCCAAACAGGAAACTTACGATTATCAAATGAACTTCCATCAATTAGTTTTCCATCATAAGCAACATAAACAGAGTCGACGACTGAAGGTTGACTGTTGGAACCTTCTCTGGCAATAATATAGTATAAATTGTGTGATATAATTTGACCGTCAGCATCTACAACGTCAACTGTCTTAATTTTTGCCTGTTCAAATAGAGATAGTCTTGATGAATCATCAGTAATTGTATCAAGTTTGATATCAACATCAGATTCATTATTGAAATCTTCATAATTGTATGTATGAGTTTTAAGGTAATTTTCAAGGAGATCTTGATCAACTAATACTTGCTCACTGTAGTCTCTAGCTGTATATGTGGGAGTAGCATTATCATCTTCACTACATTGAATAAAGAATAATAAAACAGTTAATAGAAAAAATAATTTTTTCTTCATAATTTAGTGCGAAGATACAATAATACTTTATTTATTTAAAAGAGTATTCTTATGAAAAAACTTAGTATTCAAAACTTAATTTTAGATAACAGTGATGTTGAAAATAAGATTCAAAGAATTGGGTTACAAATATTAGAAGACAATATAAATGAATCAAAAATTATTTTCTTTGGTATTTCAGATAATGGCAATCTGATTGCAGAAAAACTTATAGCTCATATAACCAAAATATCTAAATTAGAAATAGATTTGATTAAAGTAAATCTTGATAATGAGTCTGTTTTTTACAACAAGAAATTTAATATTAAAAATGAATCAGTACTTATTATTGGTGATGTTTCACATTCTGGAAAAACTATACAATTAGTTATTAGTAATCTTATTCAACACAACCCATTAAAAATAAAAACTTCTGTGATAGTGAATAGAGATCATGCATTATTCCCAGTAAAGATTGATTATTCTGGACTAAGCTTATCTACATCAGTAAACGAACATGTGGATGTGATAACTGATAAAAAAAAGGATTTTAGAGTATACTTAAGTTAATCTACTAGTTATTAATTCGACAATTTCACTGGGTTCTAAATTATCTGTTACTAGCTTAATCTTCGACTTTTCATAGTAATAACTTCTTTCAAATAAATGTTTTGTAATAAATTCCTTAAGTTTATAATCATCAGTTAAATGTGAAATTAAAGGACGACTATTAACACTATCTCTCAACCTTTTAACTAATACATCAATATTAGCTTTAAGATATATCGAAGTTGAATTTGAAGATTCATTAATTATTTCAAAGTTATTTTGAAAGCAGGGAGTTCCTCCTCCAGTAGATATTATCTTGTTGTTTTTTAGTAAAGAAATTTCCTTTAAATATTTATTCTCAATCTTTCTAAAGTAAACCTCATTATTTTCGTTAAAAATTTCAGACACTTTTTTACCCTCTTTTGCTTCAATATATTCATCTAAATCATAGAAATTAAACCCATTGATTTGAGATAATAATCTCCCAACAACAGATTTACCTGCACCCATGTAACCAATTAAAAATATAGTATTCAACATTTTTATTTATCTAACAAATTTATAATAAAAAAGATCATTGCATAATCAATATTTCAATGTATATTTGACCTCTTTTTCAGACCTGGTAGCTCAGTTGGTAGAGCATCTCCCTTTTAAGGAGAGGGTCCTGGGTTCGAGCCCCAGCCAGGTCACTACCCATTAAATTTATTGCCTACGTGGTGAAATTGGTATACACGCTACCTTGAGGGGGTAGTCAGCTTATGCTGGTGGAGGTTCGAGTCCTCTCGTAGGCACTATAGCTTTTATTAATTAGTATAAGTTTATTTTTTAGTAAATAAACTTTTAATACCAGAAAATATTCCTTTTGATTTAGTTTCTTTTTCCTTAACAGGTTTTTTCTCTACAACAACCTCTTTAACAGGTTTTTCCTCTACAACAACCTCTTTAACAGGTTTTTCTTCTTTTATATTTTTATCAGCTATTGGAGTTGATTCAATATCCTCTGTTAAAGAATCTTGCTTAGGTTGATTAGCTTGATATTCTTTTAACATTTTTTCTTCCATTTCTTTGCCTTTCTTAAAAACAAAAGTTTTTTCCAAATTTCTATTAAATAAGTCAGAATCAAACTCCCCTCCCTCTTTCTTTAAATTATGCCATTCTCCATTCTCATAAATTTCAATATCAAGATTATTTATACTTAGAGGGCTAAAAGTTGCATACCATTCAGAAGGATCAGCTCCTTTAGATTTACCGATCTCTGCCATTTTATCCCATAACAAAGGATTAACTTTTGATTTGTGCTTATATTTTGCAAATGTCACAAATAAGGAGTTTAGATTTGTTACAAACCTTGCACATCCAATATACTTTTCAAATTCTTCAGGAGTATTAAGGTCAAACTCTTTTTTTCCATCGTTAAATCTTTTAAAAGCAGAATGTTCCCATTTAGAATTTTTAGTGAACCAAAGACCTGGTTTTTTTACTTTCAGCATCTTCTCTGTTTGAGATGTATGTAGCTTTCCGACTTTAAAAATTTCAATTAAATGAGAAAGAGATGTATAGTGATAAATTAAAGTTTTTTCCATTTTTCAAAGATATGAATTGATTTACTCTTTTTACTTATTTTTGTAGTATGAAATCAATCTTCGATAAAGTTTCAAATGATTGTAGCAAACTTGTAATAAAGAGATATAGTACATCTTTTTATTTTTCAAGCAGCCTACTTTCTAAGTCAATAAGACAAGATATATTTAACATATATGGTTTTGTTAGACTAGCTGATGAAATAGTTGATACATTTCATGAATATCCTAAAAAAGAATTATTAGAAGATTTTGAAAGTGAGTTGTGGAGAAGTCTTGATAATAAAATTAGTTTAAATCCTATACTTAATTCATTTCAACATACAGTTAATAAATATTCAATTTCAAAAGATTTGATAAGCTCTTTTTTAGATAGCATGAAAATGGATTTAGAAAAAAAAGAATACAATAGTGTTGAAGAATACAAAAAATATATATACGGGTCTGCTGATGTAGTTGGTTTAATGTGTCTAAAAGTATTTGTAAGAGGTTCTGAAGACTCCTATGATGATCTTAGTCCATTTGCCATTTCATTAGGCTCTGCATTTCAAAAAGTTAATTTTTTAAGAGATTTAAAAGATGATTCTAATGTTTTAAGCCGAGTTTACTTTCCAAATGTTGATATGGATAATTTTAATGAAAAAACAAAACAAGAAATTATCTTAGAAATTGATAAAGACTTTGCAAATGCAGTTAAAGGCATAGACAAACTCCCGAAAAATTCAAAATTTGCAGTTTATATTGCTTACAGGTATTACAATAAACTACTAAAAAAATTAAAAAGCACACCCTCCGAAAATATTGTTAAAAAAAGAATTAGAATCCATAATCTCACAAAGTTTATTGTAATTGCACGTTCTTATGTTAAATATCAATTAAATCTAATTCAATGGATATAATTTTTTGGATAATTACAGTAATTGGAACTTTTATAGTTACTGAATTTACTGCTTGGTTTAATCACAAGTACTTAATGCATGGCCCTCTTTGGATTTTACATAGAGATCATCACAAAAAGGATCATAATTCGTGGTTTGAAAGAAATGATTTATTCTTTTTTTTCTATGCCTTCTTAAGCTTCATTTTTGTCGTACTATGGGGTCAAGGATTTTGGCTAGGACTTCCAATAGCTATTGGGATTGGACTATATGGGCTTGCATACTTTATAGTTCATGATATATTCATTCACCAAAGATTCAAAATATTCAGAAATATCGATAATAAATATGCTAGAGGTCTAAGAAGAGCACATAAAATTCATCACAAAAACATAGATAAAAATGGAGGAGAATGTTTTGGAATGTTAATTGTTCCAAAAAAATACTTCAAATAGTTACTCTTTCATCCAATTATAAGCAAAATCACAATAACTACTATCTGAATTAACATTTACAAATGTCTCTTGGATTTTTTCTTCCATCCATTTTTTGATAGTTTTCAATTGTTTATCAGTTAAAGCTAGTTCTTTAATTTTTACATAATCTTTTGAAAAATCAGCCTTATGCTCATCAAATCTATTTGTAATTTTTAAAATTTTATACTTGGATACGCTATTATCAGAGTTGTCTAAAAGCGGCATACTCATCTGATTATCATCTAAATCTTTAACCTGAGAGTATAATAGAGGATCCATCTTTGTAAGCTCAAATCTAGTATCGTTAGTACTTGGATTAATAAGAACACCTCCATTTAATCTAGTCTCCCTCTCATCAGAAAATCTAAGAGCAGCATCAGAAAATGTAATCTCACCATCTGAAATTCTTTCTCTTAAATTATCAATTTTCTCTTTAGCAGATCTCAATTCAGCATCTGAAATTTTTGGTATTAAAAGAATATGTCTAATATCAATTTCTTGACCTCTAATTTTATCTACCGCTAGAATGTGCCATCCAAAATCTGTTTTAAATGGTTGTGATATTTCACCTTCTCGAAGACTAAAGGCCACATCCCTAAATTCTTTTGTCATTCTAGGTTTTTTTCTATTTAAAGTATATTTACCGCCTTTACTTCTTGATCCTGGATCTTGAGAATACAAAAGTGCTTTTGAGGCAAAACTCATTCCACCCTCTAGAATATCTTCTCTAAAAAGCTTTAGTTGATCTACAATTCTTTGATTTTCTTCTTCAGAAACTTTTGGCTCAATAACTATTTGAGCTATTTCAAGTTCTGTTCCAAAAATAGGTAAATCAATTACAGGAATACTCTGGAAGAATTGTTTAACTTCTTCTGGAGTAATTTCAACTTTTTCGACAATTGATTCTTGCATCATTTCCGAAAGTCTTTGAGTCTTATTAATCTCAAATAGTTCATCCCTGAATGAAATTTCATCTCTTTTTTTGTAGAATTCTAAAACTTTTTCAATTCCACCTAGTTGTTCAGTAAAATATTCAAGCTGTCTATCAACGTAGTCATATATTTCATTATCAGAAAGTTCAAGACTATCTTGAATAGCATGATGTGCATAAAGCTTGTCCTCCATTAATTTTCCAAGAAGTTGACATTTTGAAATACCTCTAGTAGTAATACCTTGAGATTCCATATCAATCAATACCTTATCTATATCTGAATCGAGTATGATAAAATCTCCAACTACAGAAGATATTCCATCAATTTTAATTTTTTCTTGAGAAAATGATATCTGAAAAATTAAAACTAAAAACAGACTATTTAAAAATCTCATATTTCCTTGATTTAAGTGCATCATTTAGAATTTCTTTATTTAAACTTTGTAGTAATTGTAATTTCCTTTGATTTATAATTGTTGACTTTATTCTGTCGTAAAGATAAGATATTGGAGGAATATTTCCAGATTTAAGTATATCCTTAACAATAAAGAAATTGATATATTGTGAATCTTCAAATGTGAACAATCTGTTTTTCCTTAAATAAGTTGATTTATTCTGTTGATTAATAAATTGAATTGAAGAAATAACGTCTCTTTCTGTAAACCAAATTGAATCATTTAATTTTAAATCCGCAAATTGAAAATTTAGTGAATCTAAAAAAGATCTATCATCAGCATTGATTCTTACTATAGACCTTCTAATTCTACTAATATTTATATTATCACTTGGGACCTTTATATATCTATATTTAACTAGATTTTCATTTAATTTGAAATTAGAGTTATTTTGTTCATAAAAGGAATCTATCTGAGAAGTTGATACTATAGAATCAATTCTTGTGTTTACCATTAAGTCTTTGTAAGAGTTAATATATAAGTCTACTTTATAATTATTAACTAACTCATCAATTTCATTCTTTTTTGATTGTGAAAGGTTTACTAGTGAAAGATCATAAAGAATTTTTTCTTTTGCCCAAGATTCAACAAAATTCATGAATTTTTTTATACTATCTTCTTCGGAAGTAAAATTTGGTAAATCATTTCCATATAAAAAGTCTTCACCTGCTCTAGCCATTAGATCATTTGTTCTGTTGTTTGATAAATTGCTGCATCCTATAGCTAGAAATAAAAATAGTATTGTAAAAAAAAACTTCTTCAAAGATTATTATTTTGGAGGACTATAGTTAGGAGCTTCCTTTGTAATAGAAACGTTATGAGGATGACTCTCTCTAATTCCAGAACCAGTGATTTTTACAAATTTTGATGATTTTTTTAATGTTTCAATGTTTTTAGAGCCACAATAACCCATACCTGATCGAAGACCACCAACAAACTGATGAATACTCTCGTTAAGTTGTCCTTTATAAGGTACTCTTCCAACTATTCCCTCAGGAACTAGTTTTCTTTCGTCTGATTCATCAGACTGAAAATATCTATCCTTGCTTCCTTTTTGCATTGCTTCTACTGAACCCATACCCCTGTATGACTTAAACTTTCTACCATCAAATATTATTGTATCACCAGGAGACTCCTCAGTTCCAGCTAAAAGAGAACCAAGCATTACAGAGTCAGCGCCAGCTGCTATAGCTTTTGAAATATCACCCGTGTATCTAACACCACCATCAGCTATTAGAGGAATTTTAGAATTTTTTAAAGCTTTAGAAACCTCTATGATTGCTGATAATTGAGGATAACCAACTCCAGCAACAACTCTGGTAGTACATATAGAGCCCGGGCCAATTCCAACTTTAATTCCATCAGCACCGTTATCTTTTAGATAATTCGCAGCTTCAGCAGTAGCAATATTACCTACTACTACATCAACATCTGTAAAAGAATCCTTAAGATTTTTTAATACATCTCCTACTCTACTTGAATGAGCATGAGCAGTATCTACAACTAGAGCATCTACACCAGATTTTATTAGAATTTCAGCTCTTTTTAAATAGTCTTTATCTGTACCAATAGCTGCAGAGACCATAAGTCTTCCCAATTTATCTTTATTAGATGTTGGTTTTTCTGAGTGTTTATTAATATCTCTAAATGTAATTAACCCAATAAGTATTCCTTTTGAATCTACAACAGGGAGTTTTTCAATTTTATGTGTCTGTAGAATGTCTTCTGCCTGAGACATTGAAGTACCTGCTTTTGCAGTTATTAAATTTTTAGTTGTCATAACTTCAGATAATTTTTTTGAATTATCTTTCTCAAATCTCAAATCTCTGTTAGTAACTATTCCAATCAACTTTCCTGTATTTGATACAATTGGAATTCCTCCAATTTTATACTTTTTCATGCTATTCTTTGCATCAATAACTAATGAGTTAGCGTCAAGTGTAACGGGATCAATAATCATTCCAGATTCAGCTCTTTTTACTAATCTAACCTCATTTGCCTGTTCTTCAATTGACATGTTTTTATGAATAACACCAATACCACCCTCACTTGCCATAGCAATGGCCATTTTACTTTCGGTTACAGTATCCATTGCAGCTGAAACAATTGGAAGGTTTAAAGTAACATTCTTACTGAATTTTGTTTTAAGAGAGACATCTGAAGGAAGAATTGTGGAGTATGAAGGAACTAAGAGTACGTCTTCGTATGTTAAACCTTCTCCAACAAATTTAGAATTTATCATAGTGCAATTAATTATAAACTAATTGCATGCAAATATACAAATTTATATCTAGTCTAGTAAAATAAGATAGAAAGCCCAATAACACAAAAAACTAGAGCTTTAAAATAACTTAGTCTGTGATTAGCCGTGTCAATTTTTAAAAATAAAATTAATTTATTTGATGCTATGGAAACGGACGAGAATACAATTAGAGCTTGAGAAATAAATATTAACCCTAAAATTAGAAACTGAATACTAATAGAAAGGGTTTCAGAAAAAAGAAAATTTGGAAAATATGCAATGAAAAATAATAAAACTTTTGGATTAACTAGATTCATATATAAACCTCTTAGGAACAAATTAGCATTATTAGGTTTAGAAGACTGTTTGAATTTAGTGTTTAACTCATCGTATGCAAGATAAAAGAGATATACAGTTCCAAAATACTTTAAATAGTCAATTATATATTCGTTAGTCTCTATAAATACTGAAAGTCCAAATACCAGAATTAATGTATGAACTATAAGGCCACAGCATAGGCCAATTGAAATTAAAAGACCTGATTTTTTATTTTCTAAACTTTGATTTAAGACAAACAATATGTCTGGTCCTGGCATTAAGGTTAAAGCTAATGATGATATAAGAAACAATAATATTTGATCCATTTTATGAATTTAATTATTATTTATATTTGAGTCCAAATTTTTACCTATGAATAATGTTTCCCAAAATCTTGAACCTCTAAAAAATAAGCTTAGGAACCACACTCTTTATAGTAATATCAGGACAATAGAAGATTTAAAAATATTTTCTAATGCCCATGTATATGCAGTATGGGATTTTATGTCTTTACTTAAGTTTTTACAGATAAATTTAACTTCATTATCTATTCCTTGGTTTCCAAGTAAGAAAACATCAACTGCAAAGCTAATAAATGAGATTGTCGCAGGAGAGGAAACTGATGAAGATCAAAATGGAAATCCAGTTTCTCATTTTGAAATGTATATTGAATCAATTGAGGCATTTGGACTAAATTCAACCAATATTTTAAAAAACTTAAATACACTTAAGGATTTAAAGACAATTGATGATGATATTGATAAATTAGATATAAAAGATTATATAAAGGATTTTCTAAAATTTACTTTTTCAGTTATTAAACGTGGTAAAATTCATGAAGTAGCCTCAGTGTTTACCTTTGGAAGAGAAGATTTAATACCTGATATGTTTATTCCACTTATAGAAGGAATAAATTCGGATAATAATGATTTGAACAAATTAATTTATTACTTTAAACGTCATATTGAAGTTGATGGAGATATGCATGGCCCAATGTCTATGGAGATGTTATCATTTCTATGTGATAATGATCCAGTTAAAATATCTGAGTCAACATCGATAGCAAAAAAAGCTCTTCTATCTAGAATTGCATTATGGGAAGGAATTGAAAATGAAATAAAAAAACTAAAACACGATTAATGAAAAATTTTAAACTAATAATATTAATTGCATCAATATCATTTGGTTGCTCACAAGAGAATATCTCAAATAAATATGCAAAATCTATAACATCAAATGAATTAAGTGAATTGCTTTATGAATTTGCATCTGATAAGTTTGAAGGAAGAGAAACAGGTGAACCTGGTCAAAAACTAGCTGTTGATTTTATTAGGGATTTTTATAAATCAAATGATATAAAAAAGGCAGATAATACTGAAGATTATTTTCAAGAACTCTTAATTGATATTCCAGGAAGAATGGTAACATACCCTTATAGTTTTCCTGATTCAGTTAGGGCATTTCAAATAAATAATAAAGAAACAAAATGGGTAGAAACTGAAAATGTTGCTGCTATAATTGAAGGATCTGAATTTCCTGAAGAATATATTGTTATATCTGCACACCTAGACCATGTTGGTAAAAGAGGTGAAGATATTTATAATGGTGCAGATGACGATGGGTCTGGGTCTGTAGCTTTACTTGAACTTGCTCAAGCATTTAAATTAGCCAAAACTGAAGGAAATGGACCTAAAAGATCTATTATTTTCCTTCATGTAACTGGTGAAGAAAAAGGTTTATTAGGTTCCGAGTTCTACGCAATGGATCCACTTTACCCTCTTGAAAAAACTATAGCAAATTTAAATGTTGATATGATAGGTAGAACTGATCCTAATAGAGGCTATGATAATGATAGATATATATATTTAATTGGTTCTGATAGATTAAGCTCAAAATTACATGAAACATCAGAAAAGGTAAATAGTAAAACAGTTGATCTTCAATTAGATTACACCTTTAATGAATTAGATGATCCTAATAATTTTTATGAAAGAAGTGACCATTTCAACTTTGCAAAAAATAATATTCCTGTAATCTTCTACTTTAGCGGCACTCATGAAGACTACCATGGAATTGGTGATACTCCTGATAAAATTCGTTATGATCTTTTAACAGAAAGAACTAAGTTAATTTTCTATACTGCATGGGAAATTGCTAATATGGATGAAAAAATTGAAGTTGATATAAATTAAATAAAAAAAGCCCTAATTAAAGGGCTTATTCAATAGGTGATTTATTTATTTTAATTAGTCCATCAAACCAAGTTGAGTATAAAAATCAAGATTATCAAAGTAATCCTGTTCTTGTTTGATTTTACCATTTTCCATTAATATAAGGGTTGTTCCATTTAGATCAACTTTCTTTCCTGTTGCAGGTATTCCAAAGAAATCCCCATCATGTGTTCCCTTGAAATTCCAATGTTTTACTAATTTGTCACCCTGACCAAATAGATCAACAAACGTAAATTCTGCATCAGAAAATCCATTTACATAGTTACCATAAAAGTTTTTCAAAGCTTCAATTCCTACTAAATCATCTCCAGGTAAAACAACTGTAACATCTTCAGTGAAATATTGATTGTTGAGAACATCCATATCTCTTTCATTAAAAAATTTAGTCCATACTTCCTCATAGGTTTTGGAGTTTTCAGATAACGTAATTTTATCATTTTCTAAGTCAATATAATTTTCTGGAATGTTATTACACCCGTAGGAAATTAGACTGACTAACATAATTATTGATATATTTTTATTCATTTTAATTAATTTAAGTTTCTGAAATTTACAAAAAGTAATCAAATTAGGATAGTTATACATAATGTAAAAGAAAAAACCCCTCATTAGCTGAAGGGTTAATTTTATTAGTGTAATGTAACGGTTAACTTGGGTGGAAGAGCGGTCTCGAACCGCCGACCTCCTGAACCACAATCAGGCGCTCTAACCAACTGAGCTACAACCACCATTTAGGTCGCAAAAATAGACTTTTTG
>Ga0213869_10001350_pt1 | contig 18544 bp, 13 predicted proteins | sample PICome_10_FD_160083 | JGI IMG/M metagenome (GOLD analysis project Ga0213869, IMG submission 160083) | Coastal seawater microbial communities near Pivers Island, North Carolina, United States - PICO132 | ecosystem: Environmental > Aquatic > Marine > Coastal | place: USA: North Carolina...
AGGGTATGACGCGAGTGAACCAGAAGACGAATACACTCTAACCCAAAGTGATATTGAAAACTTCGATGAAAAAGAAATAAGGGCATCCTTTGAAGGAGACTCCGAAGAAGAAGAAATGGATTAATATGAAAACAAGATTAGACGAAACAAATCAAATGAGGAAGTTAATGGATTTACCATTAATAACTGAGTCTTCAGGCGAACCAGATGTGATAGTACGAGGTAACCCAAGTAGGATAATAGATCTTACTACAACAAAAAAAGGGTTACAAATATATAAAAAAACTGATGTAGATCATGTACAATATTATACAGGAGGAAGACTTGTTAACCCAAGTAATAAAGAAGAACTTGCAACTATTCAACCCAATTTAACTGATGATGAAGTAATTGATTTTTTATATAAAAATAGAAACTCATCTGGTGCATATAGAGGTTTTGGAAAAAATTCATAAATACTAAATAAAAATTATAATAAAATCAAAAAAACCTCACAAAAGTGGGGTTTTTTTATTATCCCCTATTGACTTTTTGATAAAGTATCATTATAATTGTATATTAATAAATTTAAAAAGATATACAATGAGTAACAGTTTAGATGCAATTTTGGCTCAGTATGAGAAGAATACTGAACCAGTAAAAAGTGGGAAGAAAATTTCCAACGAAGACAGACTAAAAAAGTACTTTACAGAAAAATTACCGAAAGGTGTAAAGTCACAAACTAAAACTTTCAGAATACTACCAGCGAAAGATGGTGGTTCTCCATTTACTGAAGTTTTTTATCACGAAAAAGAAGTTAATGGTAAATATGAAAAAATTTACTGTAACCATTTAAATGATGGAGAACATTGTCCATTATGTGAGGCGAAAGATGCCTTATATGAAGATGGTTCTGAAAAGGCTAAACAATTAGCTAAAGAATTTATCGCTAGAAAATTCTATGTAGTAAAAGGAATTGATAGAGATAATGAAGATCATGGTGTTAAGTTTTGGAGATTTAAACACTATAGAAACGGAAATGGTGTTATGGATAAATTAATACCTGTTTTTAAATTAAAAGGTGATATTAGTGATCCTAGAGAGGGTAGAGATATCGTTATTACTTCAGGTAGAGACCAAAATAATTATTCTGTTGTTAACACAATTATGGCGGATGATGTATCTATCTTAACAAACGATAAAGACTACGCTAACGAATGGGTGGGTAATGAAGAAACATTTAAAGATGTTTACGCTAAAAAATCTAAAGAGTATTTAGAGATTGTTGCAACAAACAAAACTCCAGTTTGGGATTCTGAACAAAAGAAATATGTTGCAGAAGAAGATAAAGAAGAAAAAGAAACTGCGTCACTAACAGAAGAAATCAATATGATGAGAACAGAAACTACTACATCTTTTGAGAAGGATTTTACCTCTAAGGGTGATGATGTTGAAGTTTCTAAGTTAGACACAGATGACGAATTACCATTTTAATTAAAATATGCCAAAGAAACCTTTAAAAAAGAAAACATCGGATTTTTCGTCTATAAGGAAAAAGTTTTCCTCCAAAGAAAAGTATAAAGAACAAAAGTACTTTGATTTGGGGGAGTCTTTCCAAAAGGCGACAGGGGTACCTGGACCAGCGATGGGACAAATCAATATGTTGTTGGGACATTCCGACACAGGAAAAACCACTGCATTAATACAGGCAGCGGTAGACGCACAGAAAAAAGGTATTTTACCAATATTCATTATTACAGAACAAAAATTTAGTTTTGAACACGCCAAACAAATGGGGTTACAGACTGAGTATATTGAAGAAATAGATGAAGAAACAGGTGAAGTAACTGGATTTTGGGATGGATTTTTATTATATAAATTAGGTTTCGATTATATTGAACAAGCCTTTGATTATGTAACTGAAGTTTTAGATGGACAAAAAAGTGGTGAGATACCACACGATATAGTATTTTGTTGGGACTCTATCGGTACAATACCTTGTAAAATGAGTTTCGATGGAAAAGGTGGTAATCAACACACCGCTAGGATTATATCGGAAAAATGGGGTATGGGTATGGCTCAGAGAATTACTTCGTCTAGGAAAGAATCCTCACCATACACCAACTCTATGATTTTCGTTAATCAACCTTGGGTTTCATTACCCGATAATCCATTTGGGCAACCTAAAATTATGCCAAAAGGAGGTAATTCTATATACCTATCATGTGCACTAGTATTCTTATTTGGGAATCAAAAAGATGCTGGTATTTCAAAACTATCTGCCACTAATAAAGGTAGAAAAGTTAATTTTGCTATTAGAACAAAAGTTGGTATCCATAAAAATCATATGAATGGGTTAGGATATGCGGATTGTAGGATATTAGCAACTACACATGGTTTCATAGAAGACGATAAGAAAGCTATCGATAACTATAAAATTGAACATAAAGATTACTGGAGTGAAGTATTCGAAAATGTAGGTAATGACGTAATGGATTTTGTTATTGAAAGTGATGAAAACTATATTGTGGCACCTGTAGATTACAATGATGATTAATTTATTTATTAACCTTCAATCTACTATGAGTGAGAATACCAAGTAAGAAAAAAAGAATCCAAAAGACTTTATTAATAGACGGAGACTCGTTGTTAAAAACCGCCTATCATGGGGCTAAAAATCTTTATTATAAAGAAACCCATATAGGTGGTATTTTTCAGTTCTTAACTATGGTAAGAAAAATGTTAAACGAAAATAAGTTTGACAGAGTATATGTATTTTGGGACGGTACTTTTAGTGGTAGACTAAGATACGATATTTATAAAGACTATAAGTCCAATAGAGACAAAGATTTCTATAACGAAACACCACCATCAGAAATTGATTTATACTTACAAAAAGAAAGAGTTATTTCTTATTGTGAAGAATTGTTTATAAGACAATACAGAGATGATATTGTTGAGGCGGATGATTCTATCGCATACTACGTAAAAAATATGTCAGAGGATGAGAATGTGGTTATTATGAGTAACGATAGAGATTTATGTCAACTAATCAATGAAAGGGTTAGTGTATATGTAATTAATCTCAAAAAGATAGTAACTGAAGAAAACTATTTAGTTGATTTCGATCATCACCCATCAAACCTTAAATTAATTAAAACCATTACTGGTGATGTTAGTGATAACATAAAAGGCATATTAGGTGTTAGTGAAAAAACATTAGTAAAATTTTTTCCTGAAATTATGGAAAAAACTTTGACTTTGGAATATATTTTTAGTAAAATTGAAGATATACAAAAAGAAAGGAAAACTAGATTGAAAACACTTGATAATATATTAAATAAAGTCACTAAAGGTTCTCAGAAAGAAATGATTTTTGAAGTGAACGATAAGATTATAGATTTAAAAAATCCATTGTTAACAGAAGAAAGTAAATCAGATTTAGATTACTTATTTACTACCTCTATCGATCCCGAAGGTAGAGAAAATAAAAACGTAATTAATATGATGATTGAAGATGGTTTAATGTGGGCAATACCAGGTGGAAGAGACGGTTATATAAAATTTTTACAACCATTCCTATCAATAATAAAGAAAGAAAAAAATTATTACAAAAAAGAAAATGTATAAGTTATGAAGAAGAAGTATAAAACACACCCTTATGAATTTCTGTTTTTAATCAACGGAAACCCTATTGTTGGAAGAAATTTCCCAATAAACAATTTTAATAAAGAATCTTTAAAATCATATGAGTTAAAAGAAACTATAGATGATACAGTAGGTTTAATCCAAAACCACTTTAAAAATAATACATATAATTATATGGAAAGATACTTTAATTATTTTGTTGCTAGTACTGAAGAACAAACTGAACCTGTAGATATATATGAAAACGAAGACTTTTTCACTTTACAAATAAAAGTTAGAGGAAGAGTAGTTTGTGAAAAGATTTTTAGTGGTAATGATTACCCACCTAATGTAAGATACGATGTTGATATAAGAAAAATTATACCAAAAATCATCGAATATTTGCAACAGGGGTTGAGTCGTAAAAATTATACGAAAAATTTGTGCGGTTATCAACTAGACGGTATATTTATTAATAACTAAAATCAGAAAAAGAATGGCGAAAAATGAGAGTTTAAATTTAGGTTATTTAGGGTATAGTTTTCAGGTTAAATTAGTTAAACAATTAGTAGAAGATCATAAATTTTCAGAGAGTATCGTATCAATCGTTGATCCAAATTACTTTGACAACGAATATATGAGATTAATTGTTGCTAGTGTAAAAGATTACTATGAAAAATATGAGACAATTCCGTCTTATGAAACCATTTTTAACATAATTAAAAGTGAAGTTAGGAGAGAAATCGCTAGAGAATCTGCAACTGAACTTATTAAGGAAGTTAGAGAATCTGACAATAAAGACTGTTTACACACACAGGATGTTGCCATTAAGTTCTGCAAACAACAAGAACTTAAGAAGGCTACTCAGAAAATCCAAAAAATTCTAGACATTGGAGATTTTGATAGATATGATGAGTGTGAAGAATTAGTTAAACAGGCTATATCTGTTGGTACTGAAAAAGACGAAGGTGTAGATATTTTTCATGCGATTGAGGACGTTTTAGCTGATGATTTTAGAGATCCTATTGCAACTGGTTTGGTTGGGATTGATAATCTTATGGGTGGTGGATTATCTAAAGGTGAATTAGGTGTTATTCTAGCAGCATTTGGTGTGGGTAAAACTACATTAATAACTAGAATGGCTAATACTGCGTATTTAGAAGGGAAGAATGTAGTGCAGATTTTCTTTGAGGATAATGTAAAAGTTATTCAAAGAAAACACTTAACATGTTTTACTGAGATAAATTTAAGTGAACTAGGTGATAGACGAGAAGAAGTAAAAGAACTTATCCCTAGATTTCAAGGATTAGAAAATAATCTAATTCTTAAAAAAATGTCTAGTGATGGTACTACTATCCCACATATCAAACAGTACTTACGTAAACTAATTTCATCGGGTATTAAACCAGATATTGTATTTGTTGATTACATCGATTGTATTCAACCAACAAAACAATTTAAAGACGAATATAGTGGAGAGGGAAATGTTATGAGACAATTCGAAACTATGTTAGCGGAATTAGATGTTGCTGGTTGGACTGCAGTACAAGGTAACAGAAGTGCTATCGGAGCAGATTTGGTAGAAGCAAATATGATGGGAGGTTCAATCAAAAAAGGACAAATAGGACACTTTATATTATCAGTTGCAAAGACTTTAGATCAAAAAGAAGAAGGTAGAGCAACATTAGCCATTCTTAAATCTCGTTTTGGTAGGGACGGAGTAGTTTTCGATGACATTGTTTTCGACAACGGTACATTAGTTATAGATACTAGTGAAAGTACTGATGTGTCACTTTTACAACACGAAAAAGGACAGAAGAAAAAAGATTCGGATTTCATTAGTAGAACATTAGAGAAAAAGAGAAGTTCCACAAATAATAATCAACCATTTTAAGAAAAGAATCTTATGGTTTATAAATTAAACTATTAAGGGATTCCTTTCTCTAAAAAAAAGTAAAAAAGTAAAAAATTAAAAAAATATGGAGTTATCAAACAAAATTTTATCAGACATTACAGTGTATATGAAGTACGCTAAATATCTCCCAAACAAAAATAGGAGAGAGACTTGGGAAGAATTAGTAAGTAGAAATAAAGAGATGCACCAAAAGAAGTATCCTAAGATTAAGGATGAGATAGAAGAAGTTTATCAGATGGTATATGATAAGAAAATACTACCATCAATGAGAAGTTTACAATTCGGTGGTAAACCGATTGAAATTTCACCAAACAGAGTATATAATTGTGCGTATTTACCTATCGATCATGTTGATGCATTTTCAGAAACAATGTTTCTTTTATTAGGTGGTACAGGTGTTGGGTTTTCAGTACAAAAACATCACGTAGATGCGTTACCAGAAATTAGAAAACCAAACCCTAAAAGAAGTAGAAGATATTTGATAGGTGATTCTATTGAAGGTTGGGCAGATGCAATCAAAGTGTTAGTAGAATCATATTTTGGTTCTAAGACATCAACACCAATATTTGATTTTTCAGATATTAGACAAAAAGGGGCGTTGTTAGTTACATCTGGTGGTAAAGCACCAGGACCACAACCACTAAAAGATTGTATTCATAATATTAAAAAGGTATTAGACGCTAAGTCGGATGGTGATAAGTTATCACCTATTGAAGTACACGATATGGTTTGTCATATTGCAGATGCAGTTCTTGCGGGTGGTATTCGTAGGGCAGCATTAATTAGTTTGTTTAGTGCAGATGACAACGAAATGATTTCTTGTAAATCAGGACCTTGGTGGGAACTTAACCCACAAAGAGGTAGGGCAAATAATTCAGCAGTGTTACTAAGACATAAAGTTACTAAAGAGTTTTTCTTAGATTTATGGAAGAGAATCGAATTAAGTGGTGCGGGTGAACCAGGAATTTATTTTTCTAATGACAAAGATTGGGGAACTAATCCTTGTTGTGAGATAGGTTTGAGACCTTATCAGTTCTGTAACTTATGTGAGGTTAATGCTTCAGATATTCAGTCACAAGAAGACTTTGAAAAAAGAGTTAGAGGCGCTGCGTTTATTGGAACATTACAGGCAGGTTACACAGACTTTCACTATCTAAGAGATGTGTGGAAAAGAACGACACAAAAAGATGCATTGATTGGTGTTGGAATGACAGGTATTGGGTCTGGTGTAGTATTAGGTTATGATATGAAATCTGCAGCTAAAGCAGTTAAAGAAGAAAATGAAAGAGTTGCCAATTTAATCGGAATTAATAAGGCGGCTAGAACAACTACAGTAAAACCATCAGGTACCTCATCATTGGTTTTAGGTACATCTTCAGGAATACATGCTTGGCACAATGATTACTACGTTAGAAGAATTAGAGTAGGTAAGAATGAAGCAATTTATACATATCTTTCTGTAAACCACCCAGAGTTGGTTGAGGACGAAGTATTCCGACCACATGATACTGCAGTTATATCTATCCCACAAAAGTCACCAGAAGGTTCTATTTTAAGATATGAATCTCCTTTTGAGTTATTGGAAAGAGTAAAAAGAGTATCTAAAGAATGGATTAAGTTTGGGCATAGAGGTGGACAAAATACACATAACGTATCTGCAACAGTTTCATTGAAAGAAGAAGATTGGGAACTTGCGGGTAATTGGATGTGGGATAATAGAGAACACTATAATGGTTTATCTGTGTTACCATATAATGGTGGAACATACCAACAAGCACCATTCGAAGATTGTGATGTAGAAAAATACGAATCTATGATGAAGTCATTAAGTAATGTTAATTTGGCTAAAATTGTAGAATTACAAGATAATACCGATCTATCTGGTGAAGTTGCTTGTGCAGGTGGAGCTTGTGAAATAGTGTAGTTATGAATATAAATGCATCAAATGATTGGGTACAACAATTATATGTGAGGGAGTTTGGAAACAAACTCCTTCCTTCTGATTACTATTATGACAATGATGGTAGAATGGTTATGACAGAATCTTATCATAAAAGAAGGGGTAGGTGTTGTGGTAATGGTTGTTTAAATTGTCCATATAATCCACCACATGAAAGAGGTAGTGAAGAAATAAGAAAGTCATCGTAAGGTGACTTTTTTTATTTTACTATATATTTATAGGTAAACATATTTAGTGAAAAATTTAAACGAAGAAATAGATAAAATAAAAAAGTTAATGGTTTATGAAAATGGATCAACTATTAATGAAATATCAACTAAGTCAGTTTCGATAACACCAAAACAAAGCGATGAAACCCCAAAAAATAAAAAAGAAGTAAGTAAAGATGATTGTATATTGATTAAGGCTTCAGGTGAATTTGTTGTGAATGTAAACAAAGGTAGTAAAGCAGTAACTAATTTTATTAATAATCTAGAAAATTCTATTAAAAATAACCCTTCATTTGATAAAAGTAAGGTTAAAGATGGTTCTATGTATATTACAGAAATAACATTACAAGGGTTTGCTAGTAATTATTATAGTGGGGCAATAGAACCCGATTTTGATAATGGATGGTGTAAAAAATGGGATAAAAGAGGTGGTTTATATGACGGTTTGTGTAGTGAATGGGAAATAAAACCATTTTCTGGAACTAAAAAAAGTAACTATAAAGGTAATAAAAATACCAATCAAAAGTTAGCTGCAGATAGAGCGGTAAATGCGTATAACGCATTAAAAGAAAAGTTAACAGAAAAAGCAAAAGAAGAGGGGATAAAGATTGATCCAAACCTAAAACCTAATTATATTAAAGGTGGTACCATATATACAAAAGATAATGTGGATGAAAATTGGAAAACATTAATATCATCAGGTAAATTAAATCCGGGTCAAATAGTCTTATGTACTGCAAAGGTATGTTATAAACCATCAGTAGATAAAACCCCAGAACCAAAAAAAGGGACATCTACAACAGGTTCATCTGTAACAACAACTACTGAAGAAAAAGATTGTCTCGATAAAGAATGTATGAAACGTAATAGTGAAGGTAAATGTGAATGTCCTTCCGATATGAAGTTTGATGAAAGTATAAAAAAATGTGTTTGTAAAGACGAAAAAAAGGTAAAAGTACCTGGTAGTTGTAAGTGTAAAAACAAAAAACCACCATTAAAATGTGATTATAGTGTAGAGAAAAAAGGTGTTAGGGGTACTAAAGAAAATAACTTTGTTGGTGCGTCATTAGAAACTTCATTTCCTGTTGGTGCAAACAATTCAATAACAATTGATTTTGACTCAGTTGTAGTTCCAGACGCATTTTATGTTAAACATGGTGAACAAGAGTATTGGAGTGGATTTATGGGTTCTGTATATGATACTAAATATCGACAAGTTGCGTTATCGATTGAAGATAGAAAACTTATGTTACCTATACAAAGTAAAGTAGTAAAAGACTATATTAAAGACTCCTTATCAAAAGGGGATAATGACTATAGTGAAATGGAAAATGGTATTAGAAATTTTGTGGGGGAGTTAGTTATATACAAAAGAAATAGAGATTTAATTGGTGGTATTAATAGTGCAATTAGTAATGTTGGGGGTAAAATGAAAGTTAATTCATTATTTGAAAATGGTGACAACAACGCAGATTCGGTTACAGATAATATAATAAAAGGTGGTTCATTAAGAGATAACATTAAAAAATACGAAGGTATAATGAAACGTAATGTGTCATTTACAATAGAAAAAGAAAATGAATCATTACCATTAACAGTTTTAGTATTCTCACCTTTAGACAGAACAATTTTTACTATGAAAGTAAAATGTCAATAAATTTTCTTTATTTTTACCATTTCTTTTCAAAAAATATATAGTACAATATTTATATACAAATGGCAAAGACTAGATATATAAATATTGATTTCCCTTTTAAAGATAGCGATAAAGGATTTTATTTAAACATAACCCAAACGGATAGAGATGCTATTAGGGCGGACTTATTACATCTTTTATTAACAAATAAAGGTGAAAGACTATATTTACCTGATTTTGGTAGTGATTTAAAAAAATATATTTTTGAACCCAATGATAATGTAACTCATTCTGAAATTAGAGACAATTTAAATCAAACTATTTCAAAATACATACCTAATCTAATTGTCAATGAAATTAACTTTAGAAATGATGGTGTTCAAGAGGCAATAATAGTAGAACTAACTTATACAGTAACAGAAGGTACTTTTAGTAGTACAGATACAATTACATTAACATTTTAAGATATGATAAAAAAAATAGATTATAACGCTAGAAACTTTTCCGAAGTAAGGACACAATTAATAGAGTTCATACAAAAATATTATCCAGAAACATTTTCAGATTTTAATGATGCTTCTGTGGGTATGATGTTATTAGAGTTAAATGCGGCAGTAGGTGATATGTTATCATTCCATACTGATAGAATGTTCAACGAAACACAAATTAGTTATGCGCAGGAAAGATCTTCTGTATTAGAATTGGCTAGGACTTTTGGTTTAAACATACCAGGTAAAAGACCTAGTATTACTATTGTTGATTGGACAGTAACTAACATACCTGTAAATGGTGACACTTTCGATATAAGTTATGCACCTAAAATATTAAAGGGTTCACAAGCGAGTGGTGCTGGAAAGGTGTTTGAATTATTGGAAGATTGTGATTTTTCTTCACCATTTACAACTGGTGGTATACCTAATAGATTAATTATACCAAATATAGATAGTTCTGGGATTATACAAAATTATTCTTTAACTAAAAGAGAAATTATGTTAAATGGTATTACTAAAACATATAAAAAGGTGTTGAGTAGGGGTGATTATAGACCATTTTTAGAAATAATATTACCTGAAGATAACGTACTCTCAATAGAAAATATCATAACTAAAGAAGGTACAAATTTTATTAATCAACCTACAGAAGAAGAATTTGCCAATTTCGACTTAAGTTGGTATGAGGTACCTGCATTGGCACAAAATCAAATATATATTGAAGACGATAATGGTGTTTCCGATAGAGAAGGTGTGGTAGTGGGTAAATGGAAAAATGCACCACAAAGATTTATTAAAGAATATACAGATAATGGTTTCTGTAAGATTATTTTTGGTGGAGGAGATATGGATACTTCAGAACTAAACGATTTTATTGGTTGTAGAGGACAAATAGATAGAATAGGTAACACCATCAATAATCAATCTTTAGGGGTAATACCCCAAACGGACAACACACTTTTTGTGAGATACAGAGTAGGTGGTGGTGAAGATACTAATATTGGTCCAAACAGTGTTAATAATTTAGGGACTATTAGTACAATCTTAAATGGTGCAGATGCTAATATAAATAGAATTATAAGGAACAGTATCAGCGTAAATAACCCAATACCAGCATTAGGAGGTAAAGAACAACCTTCAGTAGAAGAAATTAGAAATTTAGTTAGGTACAACTTTTCTTCACAAAATAGATGTGTGACAATAAAAGATTATCAAAGTAGGGTACCACTAATGCCAGGACAATTTGGTGTACCATTTAGAACAGGTGTTTGGGAAGAAAGAAATAAAATCAATGTTTCTATATTAGCTTTAGATCAAAATGGTAAATTAACAACTCAATCAACATCAGCTTTAAAAGAAAATATATCAGAATATTTGGCAGATTATAGAATGTTAAATGATTATGTTACTATAAAAAATGGTCGAGTATTTAATTTAGGTTTTGAAATTGATATATTTGCAGACAAAGCAGTACCTAAAGGTGATGTAATCAGTGGTGTTATTGATAGTGTTAGGAATTATTTTGATATAAATAAATGGGATATGGGTGATAATATTTATATTTCTCAGTTAGTTGAAAATATTAATAACGTAGGTGGTGTATTAAATGTTACTGACTTAAGAGTTTTTAATAAAGTTAATGAAAATGGTAAATATTCTTTAAATGAAGTTGCACAACCATATATAGATGATGAAACTAGACAAATAGATTTGTTAGGTAGATATACTCTATTTGGTGAACCTAATGGAATGTTTGAAATAAAATACCCCAATAATGACATTAAAGTAACAATATCTACTTCATAATAATTACTTTTTTAAAAAATGAATTAGTTTTATAATAAAAATTAAAGTTATGGGATGTAAAACATGTAAACAAAAACAGAAAGAAAAAGTAGTTAATGATGAAAAAGACACGTTAGACGTAAACTTTTTCCCTAAAAGTGTTAGGGAAGGTGGTTTTGAAAACGGAAGTTTTGTTTTTAAACTAATTGCTTTTGTTGTGATAATAATATCACTACCTTTAGTACTAACAGTGTTAATAATTCAAATGTTCTTACACTTTTTCTTACCAAAAAGTCTACCTAAAGTAACTAAAAAAGTTAGAAATTTCTTTAAAGGGTTGATATATAAATACGCTAGTTTTAGACATGATAGAGAAGTAAGAAAAAGAAAAAAACAATTTGAAAAAAATTCAGGTTACGAAGAAGGAAGTAATCTAGTTGACGTTGTAGATTACGATGAATCGGAAATTAATGATGTTGAGGTACACGAAAATAACAATGATGTAAAAAAGTAAAATTTTAAATGTCTAAGTCATATAGAATTAAGACAACACCAGGTGTAGATAATAATGGGTTTCTAAAAGTTAATGTTGATCTTAATCAAAATTATGATTTTTTAGAGGTTTTAAGTTTAAAAATATCTCAAAAAGACGAATATCAAAACTTTTGTGCGGATTATGGTGTTGTCGCAGGTAGGGTTATCATTAATGGAGGATTCGGTGTTCCGAATGTTAAAGTTTCTATATTTGTACCTGTTGACGAAAAGGACTTAGAAGATCCAGTTAAATCGGCACTATATAACTATCAAGAACCATTCCCAGATCAAAAAAATAAAAATGGTGTTAGGTATAATTTATTACCAAAAAACCAACAAACTTTAGATCATACACCTGTAGGTACTTTCCCTAAAAAAAGAGAAATTTTAGATGATAGTACTACATTAGAAATATATGAAAAGTATTATAAATACACTACAACAACAAATGAATCGGGTGATTATATTTTATTTGGTGTACCTGTAGGTGAACATTTCTTACATTATGATATGGATGTTAGTGATATCGGATTTTTATCTACACGTCCTTTTGAGTTAATCAATAAAGGTTATAGTGATGATTTATTTTCTAGTAGATTTAAATTTAATGGTTCAAATAACTTAGATAGTTTACCTCAGATATTCTCAGAAAATATACCTGTTACGGTTGAACCTTATTGGTGTGATAGTTTAAGTGTGGGTAGTGCATTAGGTATAAATAGGGTAGATATCGAACCTAATGTTGAGATTATTCCTAATTCTGTTTTTATGGGTAGTGTTTTTTCTGATGACGAAAAAGACTCATTAAACAAAAATTGTAAACCATCTAGAGAGATGGGTAAAATGAATGAAGTAATTACAGGGGCAGGTAAAATAGAAGCTATAAGAAGAAATAGTGATGGTAGTATAGAAAAATTTAACTTTAAAGAAGATAGTATTGACGATAATGGTAACTGGTCAGTATTAGTACCTATGAATCTTAGAAAAGTTGTTACCGATGAGTTTGGTAATTTAGTACCTTCACCAGACGGAATTAAAGGTGTTGCAACAGAAGGTGACTATAGGTTTAGAGTATCAATGGATGCAACATCTAACGACAAAAGACTTAGACAAAGGGCTAAATTTTTAGTACCAAACACAAATAACAACTTTGTATTTGATGAATTTTCACCAGAAGAACTAGAAAATACTATATTATTTAATAAAAACGAACAACTATCAACAATTACTACTGGTACACCTTACGAAGATGATTTAAGAAACCAATACAATTATTTAGAAGAGTTTTATACTTTTAGATGGAAAAAGGTATATACAGTTAAACAATATATTGGTAGAATGCAAAAAGCTCGAAGTGACGAAGCTAGAGGGTTTATAGGTATAAAAGATATTTTTAATGCGGAAGGAGTTAATAAATTCCCCTCAAATAGATTTGACACAAATACAAATGTATTATATGGTATTTTGTGTTTAATATTAAGTTTATTTGGTAATGTAGTAGGATTTATAAATGGTGCATTAAATATTATTAATGGATTGATAACACAATTATGTTTAATTAAAATACCACTTGGAATAAAAATAAATTTATATTACTGTTTTAGAATTGCTGGATGTGGTACTTGTAGTCAAGATTACAAAGATTTGTGTTGTTCGACATATCAAAGTAATTCAGATAACTGCGGTAATTCTAAAAATGGTGGTGATGGAGATGCAAGTAATAATATCCCTTGTTCTTCTGGACAAGGAGAAGGATGTGGTAAATGTAAGTGTAATTCAGAAAATTCAAAAAGAGCAGAATTTTCATTAGGTTTACAATTTAAATGGGCTTGTTTATTTGGTCCAGTTTTTTGTAAAAAATGTAAAGCTTCTTGTCCTGAAGGGCAAACACATAGTTGTTGTCCTGTAATTGTAGGTAATGGTGAAGGAGGTAGTGGTTGTAATACTAGTAGTAATAATCGTAAATTTGGGTGTCCTTGTCAAAATGAAAGATATCTAAAAGATGTTCAAGATGGTGCACCTTTGGAATCTGAATTTAAATGTTGTGGTGACTGTTGTATTAAAATACCTTTAATACCATTAAGATGTGCGGAAGAAGATTTAGAAATTAGGGTATCACATATCCCTACCCCATTCGCACCTGTATTATGTAATCAAACTTTTGTTGCACCATATAGTTGCGTAAACTGTGGAGGGTTACAAACGCCTGGAGTTAAAGACTGGGTTGCATGTGTTTTAGAACCAGTGGCGAACTTCTTAAAAATGTTAAAATTTGATTTCTACAACGATTGGGTGGGAGGTACATTATATTTTCCATTAATAAAAAGAAAATATAAATTAAAAAAATCTAAAAGAAAATTCGGTCAAATTAAAAAAGATAAATTTTGTGACTTTGAGTGTAGAATAAGAAATTCAAATACCTTTCAAGGTGACCCAACATATAATCAATGGAGAATTAAAATACCTTCTTTACCATTTAGTAACCCAACAATATCAATAGGTGGGTGTACTGCAAAAATTAAAGGTAAAAGAGTAACGGAGTGGTATGGTACACCTGAAAATGAGGATGAAACGGACAACTTAAATTTAGCAGTACAAGAAATAAAATTTGAGGGTGTGACACCATCACAAGATGGATGTGTAATAACCTTTAATGAATTTTCTCAATTACAAAATGTTTTTAACGGGATAAACTCAAATATAGATTTAGTTAAGAATAGAGAAGTTCCGGGAACACATGGAAAACCAGAATATGTAGAAACTGAAGATCCTAGTGGTTTTTCTAGTTGGGAGAATATTGGGGGTCATGGACATCATAGAAATATATGTGACAATACTAGAATGTTAGAGAGAAAAGAATTTTTTAAAACTACACTGGATTGTACTGAAAACATACCACAAGATGATGTTATTGCAGATAATTATTTAGGTGGTTCAGATGGTAATTTTGAAGAACCTTTATCAGAAAATGATAATGGTCAATTGTTTCCACAACCAGGTGATTTTTGTGATGATAATAATTGTACACCTTCTTGTAGTAGTAATGGTGTTGCACCTTGTAAAGACAGACCAATAGAATATGATAACTATGCGGATCCAATTATAGAGCATGGGTTAATCAGTTGGTATGAAGGTGAAATTTATTATACACCTTATATGAAACCTGGAGATCCTAAAGAAAATTCATCAGAATATAAAGCAAACATATTAATGCCGACAACAGTTATGGAATTAGGTAGTATGAGTTATTGTGATATTGATGACGTTCCATTTATAATGGATCAGTTAGAACCTACAACTTTTCAGGTTAGTGTTGAAGAATACAAATATAAAGGTAACCCAAATTCAACAAGTTATACAGATCCAAATAGTGGTATATCGGGTAATAAAATAGAGGTTCTTAAATTGGAGGATAAAAAAAATTCATCTTTAAATTTAAGGGCATATGTTGAATTCGGATGTTTTACTGTGGTATGTTCTAATATAAATGCAGCGGTTAATCAATCTCAGATAGGTGTTGATATGGTAGATAAAAATGATATTGGTATAGAAGCTGGTAATTGTTTTGTTAGATTCGATCATGATGAAGATATTAGAGAATACTTTTGTAGGAGATTTAATGGATATAAAGGGGATAGAACTTTTCATCATATTAGACCTGGTGGTGTAGATACGGATAACATTTATAATACATATCCTGAGATAACAGTATTAGATGGTTCATTCGCTGGAGATAATGTATTTTATGAATTACCTAATGGTGGTGGTACAGTACTTTCAGAGTTCAACGATAGTGACTCATTTATTTCTGGAGATGCGTGTGGTTATAAAAAAGAAAATGGAAATCCTGATTATTTTTATGGGTTGGCACCTGGCGCAACAGGACAATTTATTAACTATCCTAATGGTAATAATTCTTTAAATTTTGGTACACAACAAATATTAGACGATGTTAATGACGATGATAATTTTGAAGAGAATGTTACAGGTATAAGATTTAATAGGTCACAAACACCATATCATTTATATTTTGGATTAGTACCTGGTAAAACCGCATTACATAAAACAGTTGCAAAATTCTTCGCAGATAAGATAAATGCGATAACATTACAAGGGTTAGGTGCATCCAACTCACAAGTAGAGGAAAACATTAATAATACACCAAATATAAATGGTGGGGAAGATAATAACTTCACAGTATTTAAAACTTGTTTAGGTGAAACATTATTACAACAAGTGGATGTTGGTGAAGTACAACAATTTACTAATAATGGTATTAACTTTGACAATGTAGGTAATAATTCGGGAGGTGGTACATCTACAGGTGGTGGTGTTGGAACTGGTGGTAGCGGATCGTCAGGAACTGGTGGTAGCGGATCGTCAGGACCTGGTGGTGGTGGACCTCCTGGTGGACCTGGTGGTACATCTGATTACGTATTATCTTACACTGATACATCTAATGGTACTATTTATCCAGACGTAAACAACATTTCAATAACAAATGGTGCATGTACTACTACTACACCTACAGAAATAAGAGATTTTACATTAGAAGTGAATAGTTTACCTACACAAATAAACGTATCATTGTGGGGTGGAGATGGTGGTTCTCCAGACTGTTTTCCACCAGGACCATCTGAATTATATGTAAACGTATTTATTGACGATGGTAATGGTGGGCCAATAAATAATAATATTACTCCATATCCTATTCCAGTGCAATCATTACCAAACCCAAACCAATTAATAAATTACCCTATTTCTACTATTGGTACATATCAAGGTAGAATAGAAGTATTTCCATTTTATAGAAATACTTTTAATGTAACATTGACAATAAGTTAAAAACAAAATATTTATAGATAGTGGAAGAAACAAATAAAATATTATTAAATAGTCAAAGGTTACCTAACAATGTAAATGTGACAACACAAGTACAATTAGGTTTGGAAAATACTAATAAACCATTACCTTTAAATGATATAGATACAACTGTTGATCAATACGAACAATTTTTAAAAGAAAGAAAAGGTTCTTCAACGTATAGGTTTTATGGTGTAGTTAAACCAGTTATTAGTAACCCATTGTTTAATGAAAACGTAAAAATATATGAAGACAATGAGAATAATATACAAGCTAAAACAATTCTAAGTTCGGGAATTTTTGAAAAAGATGGTTGGGTTGGTTATTATAATGATGAACCAGATGAAGACGCTTTACAGTTTAACGACAATAAAAGTGCTTTGTGTGACTTCTCCCCATTCGATCCTGGATATGATAGACTTAGGATGTTAGATAGTGATGGTAAACAGAATTATTTATTAAAAATTACATATCCATTTGAAAGTGTAGATAATGTTGAAATAGTAAAAGGTTTACAACTAAAAAATGGTGTACCTATAATAGAAAAATTTTCAATAGAATTAAATGGTAGACTATATACAGGATTTAGAACTGCGATGAATCATGGTTTATCTGAAGGTGATAGAATACAACTGATTAATTTTATAGATTTGACATCACCAAACACACTAAATTTAACCACTAAAAATTATAAAGTTTTTAAGTTAGGTAATGTTACAAACAATAAAAAATTAAGAACTTTTGTTATTGATGTTAACCCTGCAGACATTAACTTCACTATTGGTGGTTCTACTATTAAAAGGGTAGTTAAGGATAAACCATCACAATATTATGTTAGAAGATATAAATCTTTGACTGTAGATTATAAAGATTATGATTTATACCCAGCAGCTTATGGGGTATCATATTTTAATGATGATGTTGCGGCGTTTAACTTTAAGAAAGATATAGATGTAAAAGGTTTGGTAGATAATTTAGGAAGACCTTTAAGTCAATTGTATTTATCTATAATTAAAAATGATAGAGATAGTGATCCAACCTCTATTAATACTCAGTATTGGAACAGTGTATTAAATGAGGCATCTTTAAGTAGTACTATTACAACTAATTCGGATGGTAGTACCAGATTTTGGACTACAATATCAGCGGGTTATGATTTAGAGAATGATGTTAATGTTAATTACAATATACGTTCCTATGGAGATACAAACTATGTACCATCAACATATTATGAAACAATAGATGAATCAGATGAGACATTTGATGGTGATATTGTCGAATATAACGAAAATGAGTTATTTGAGCGTTCATTAGAAGCGATTTATCATAGAGTCAATACTATATATAGAGAATATTTAAATGCTATTAAACCTGAATATGAGAATAAAAAAGAAGGTTATATTTACAACCCTTTTAATTCGATACAAATAAGAGAGTTTGCAAATTATATAAATCCAGTTGTTAACTTACAATCTATAATAGATAAATTTAATATTACAACATTATCAGAAGTTACAGAACTTAGAAAATCTTTTCAGATACCAG
>Ga0213869_10001356_pt1 | contig 18504 bp, 10 predicted proteins | sample PICome_10_FD_160083 | JGI IMG/M metagenome (GOLD analysis project Ga0213869, IMG submission 160083) | Coastal seawater microbial communities near Pivers Island, North Carolina, United States - PICO132 | ecosystem: Environmental > Aquatic > Marine > Coastal | place: USA: North Carolina...
ACTTATCACTTTTCAAGAGTGTAGTACCATTAGAAATTTGATAAAAATATAATCCTGGTTTTAAATAGCTAAAATTAATCTTATTAATTGATGTTTTAAGTCCTGAAGAAAATACCCTTTTACCTGAAATATCGTACACTGATATTGAATTTTCAGATGAAATATTTGGCATTTCAATATTTATGTAATCAGTTACTGGATTGGGATAAGCCAAAATAGTTATATTGTTTATCTCAGTTAAATTAACAGTATTTAAAATTTCTACATCAACAGAATCTAAAGGATTATCGTTTACGTCTAAAACATAATATCTTACCTTCACATTTCCACTATTTTTAAAATAAAAAGAAGCTTTCATCAAACAAGAATCTCCAGGCTGTAATATATTTGGAGTTGGTGTTGTCCAGTCATTTCCAAAGCATGAATAACAAAGATTATTATCGCAAAATTGATCATTAAAAAGTGAGTCATTTGAAGTAAGAACAACCCTTTTAATCTTAACACCTAGAGATGAATTTCCAATATTTTGACAATGCATGTATACATCAAACCCCGCTAAATCTTTATTAATGCTTATTGTTTGGCCATTATAAACTATACCAGGCTCATCATCCCAAAGAATATTTATTTGAGAAATTGCAAAAAAATGGGATAAAACAAGTGTTAGTGTAAAGAAAATATGCTTCATAAATTTATAATTTTAATAAATATATAGTTTATTGAATAATATAAACAATTATTAGTTAAATTTTAATATAATTTATCTAAGTTTATATATTATTAATTTCAACTAATAATTAACCCATTTAAACTTATGAAAAATAATTTACTTTACTTTTTTACAATCATTTCATTATTAAGTAACGCACAACCCATTTATTTCGAAGATTTTAATTCGGGAATTCCTACTTCAATGACATTAATTGACGTTGATGGATTTAACCCTGCAAGCACTGTTATATCTACAGCCGGCTCTTTTTCAGCTGTAACAATACTTAACGAAGATTGTGCAGGAAGTGTTTCTTGGTTTAATCCAACTGGTATTGCTGATGACTGGATGGTAACACCGGCTATAACTTTACCCAACAGTACGAGTGGAATAACCTTAGAATTTGACGCAATTGTTTTTGAATCTGCTTATCCTGATGGAGTTGAAATTTATGTTTCTACTACTGGCACTAGTCCCTCTAACTTTACAGGAGCTGCTCTATATAGTTCAACTCCAACAACTCCTGGTCCTATAACTACACCTATTCCTGGTAATGGTGAAAATGACACTTGGACAACTCGTTCCATATCATTAACACCATACGTAGGTCAAACAATTTACATTGCATTTAGAAATAATTCCAACGATATGCATGTTCTTGGAATTGACAATATTGCTGTAAATGTTGCTGCAACTTGCCCTAGACCTAATTCACTAACAGCTTCAAACATTGGATCAGCTTCTGCAGATATTTCCTGGACACCTGGTGGAAACGAAACCTCTTGGAATATAGAATATGGATCTGCTGGGTTTATTTTAGGGTCAGGAAATAATATAAATGTTAACTCAACTAATTATACTTTGACAGGTCTTAGTCCTAGTACTAACTATGAATATTATGTGCAAGGAGTTTGTAGTGCATCTGATTCAAGCATCTTTGAAGGGCCTTTTTCGTTTTCAACTACTTTTATTGTCCCTGGATGTGGTGACACATTTGGACCTTATTGTTATGGAACAGGTGCATTTACTGTTTTTACAGCTTCTGCTTTACCAGGTGATTTTATAAACGTTAGTGTTTCTGCTGGAGAAACTGAAGTTGGTTACGACAATCTTCAATTTTATGATGGTATAGGAAATACTGGAAATTTACTTTATGATGCAGATGGTGATCATACTGGCGCTTCTGTACTTTCAACTACAGGGACAATTACTATGTACATTGAAGGTGATGCTACAGAGAACTGTGATGTTCCGGGATCATTACCAGGACCATTAACACCGATTGAATTGTCAGTAACTTGTATTACTCCATTTGCTGTAGATGTTGCAGGAATATCAATGAATACTTCCTCTTCTTTAGTTTTAGCTAACGGACCATTTGTTATTTCTGGTGAATTACAAAATGTAGGAAGTAATACCGTTACTTCAATGGATATTAATTATTCTATCGTTGGATCAGCATCAGTATTTACAGAAACCGTTTCAGGATTATCATTATCTACGGGAAATAATTATAGTTTTAACCATAGTACAACCTGGTCCCCTAACCCTGGAACATATGATATTGAAATATGGGCAACTAATATAAATGGCTCCAATGACATGAATACTAGTAATGATATGGCAACTGGAACAGTAACAGTTTTCGCAAATGGTGCAATTAATAGACCAATGCTTGAATCTTTTACAAGTTCTACATGCGGTCCTTGTGCACCTGGCAATGTGAATGTTTCAGGCGTTTTACAAGGATATCAAAACAACCAGTATTCAATATTAAAATATCAAGTTGATTTCCCAGGTGCTGGTGATCCTTATTATACAGATGAAGTTGGCAATAGACGAACCTACTATGATGTTACTGGAGTTCCAGACTTAGTTGTTGATGGAAATGAATGGCAAGGCAATTCTAACAGTTTAGTAAGTCAAACGGTAGATAATTCGTTAGCTAAACTTTCTTTTATTAATCTTTCTTCTAACTACAGTGTTGGAGGACAAAAGGTTGATTTAGAAGTTACGATTGATCCCCTTGGAGATTTTACAAATTTAACACTACAAGTAGCAATTTTTGAATATAAAACGTTCAATAATACTGGTTCTAATGGTGAAACCGAGTTTGAATATGTTATGAAAAAAATGGTTCCTAATGCATCAGGATCTAATTTAAACTCTCTTCAGGATGGTGTTCAAAGAGTTGAAAATTTGTCTTACACATTTAATGGCAATTATTTTCTCCCACCTAACGCAAATAGCCCTGTAAATCACGCGATTAATCATACTGTTGAAGATTTTAGTAATCTTGGAGTTATTGTATGGATTCAAGACGATGCAACTAAAGAAATTTTACAATCTACTACTGCCTCTTTAGTTACAAGTGTTATTGAAAATAATTCCTCTGCAAGTAGATTAATGATTTTTCCAAACCCAAGTAGTGAGTTGACTACTTTAGCTCTTGAAGGGTTTGAAAATTCTGAAATAGAAATCAATATTATTAATCTTCTTGGTGACGTAGTATTTACTAAAGAAATTACTTCATCATCTTACTTAGACTATTTCAACCTTGATGTTTCTTTCTTAAGTAACGGGATTTACAACGTAGTCGCAAAATCTAGTGGTACAATATTTACCAAAAAATTACAAATCTTAAAATAATAAAAATGAGAAAATTATTACTTATAGTATTTTCAATATCATTGATAAACACAAATTTTTCACAATATACTTACAGCTTAAATCCAAATACTGGAAATCCTGGTGCTCTAAACACTGACAACGAATATCCTTTTGGTGGTGGTCTTGACCCCTCTTGGACAGTTATTTTAGGACCTAGTCAAACAACTCCAGCTTGGTCATCAATTGAAACTATCCCTTTTAGCTTCAACTTTAACGGTGTTGCTGTTAATCAGTATAAAGTCTCATCTACTGGAGTTCTTACTTTTTCTACAACAACTACGCCTGTTCCTGGAGCTGGAAATGCTGCATTACCAAGTACTTCAATTCCGGATGCATCAATTTTGGTTTGGGGGATTCAAGGTACTGGAACAAATGATAATATTGTAAGTAAAACATTTGGAACACCAGGGAGTCAACAACACTGGGTTTTCTTCTCATCTTACGATGGTGGAGGAAGTTGGTCTTATTGGTCAATTGTATTAGAAGAAAGTACAGATAATATTTATATTGTAGACCAAAGACACGCTGCTGCTGCTGCACCGCTTATCACAGCAGGGATTCAAATAAATTCATCTGCTGCTTTAATGGTAACTGGGTCTCCAAGTTTGAGTAATCTTGCTTCAACAGATGCTACACCTGCTGATAATAGATACTATGAGTTTAATTTTAGTTCTGCAAGTTGTTCAAAACCTTACGGGTTTCTTAGTTCTAACATAACCACAAATTCTGTTGATTTATCATGGATAGGTTCTGCAAATGCTTTATCATATAATATTGAATATGGAATTTCTGGATTTTCTCAAGGAAATGGAACATATTTTAATGATACGTCTAATTCATATTCATTTACTGGATTATTACCATCTCAATTTTATGATGTTTATATTCAAGCAGTTTGTGACTCTAGTGACTCTAGTTTGTGGGCTGGGCCTGTGACTTTCTCTACTCTTTGTATTGAAAATGCTCCATATTTAGAAAACTTTGACAATTCATTCCCAAATTGTTTTTCTCAAACTTCAAATGACATATTTAATTGGACATTAAACAGCGGAACAACTGCATCTACAGCTACAGGTCCAACAGATGATATAACTGGTGGTGGAGATTATATTTATATTGAAGCTTCTGCTCCAAGGGTTCCGGATGATAGTGCTGTCCTTTATAGTCCATTCATAGATAAAAGTTCTCTCACTAATTCAAAACTAACATTCTACTCCCATATGTATGGTACCTCAATTGGAACACTTAAAATTGATGTTTCTGATGATGGAGGAAGTACTTACTCTACAATTTATTCTAAATCGGGTGATCAAGGTGATCAATGGAATTTTGAAACAGTAAGTTTAGCTGGTTTTTCAGATACATTAAGATTTAAAATAAGTGCTTCTGTTGGTGATGATGGTAGTGGGACACAATGGTTTGGTGATATTGCAATTGATAACTTTGAAATTAGTGAAGCACTTGCAATTGATGTTGCTGGAGTTTCCTTAGCTACAAACCCTACTCTAGCATTAACCAATGCACCTTTTACAATTTCTGGAGAACTTAATAACCGAGGAATTAATACAGTGACTTCAATGGATATAAACTACACTATTGACGGTGGATCTTTAATTACTCAATCATTAACTAATCTAAATTTTATAACTGGCGATAATTACTCATTTAATCATTCTTCTACATGGAACCCATCGTCATCAGGAACTTATACTGTTGAAATATGGGCAAGCAATATAAATGGTGCAAATGATATGAATCCTTCTAATGATAGAGTTTCGAAATCAATTACAGTAGCAAGTAACTTAGCTTTAAGAAGACCAATGCTTGAATCGTTTACAAGTTCTACATGTGGTCCTTGTGCACCTGGCAATGTGAATGTTTCAGGCGTTTTACAAGGATATCAAGACAATCAGTATTCAATATTAAAATATCAAGTACAATTTCCAGGTGCTGGTGACCCATATTATACTGATGAAGTTGGCGATAGACGTACCTATTACAATGTTAATTCCGTTCCTGACCTAGTTGTTGATGGGAACGAATGGCAAGATAATTCTTCAAGTTTAACAAGTCAAATAGTTGATAATTCAATTGCCAAACCCTCATTTATTGATCTTACATCAACATATAGTGTAGGAGGACAAAAAGTTGATTTTCAAGTTACGATTGATCCACTTGGAAATTTTACAAATTTAACTTTATATGCAGCAATTTTTGAATACATTACATTTAATAATACTGGAACTAATGGTGAAACCGAGTTTGAATATGTAATGAAAAAAATGGTGCCTGGTTCATCAGGATCTAATTTAAACTCTCTTCAAGATGGTGTACAAAGAGTTGAAAATTTATCCTACACATTTAATGGTAACTATATACTTCCGCCAGATGCAAATAGTCCTGTGAATCATACTATTAATCATACTGTTGAAGATTTTGATGAATTAGGGGTTATTGTATGGATTCAAGACGATGCCACTAAAGAAATTTTACAATCAACTACTGCTTCATTAGTTACAAGTGTTATAGAAAACAATTCTCCTGCTAGTAAACTAATGATATTTCCAAACCCAACTAGTGATTTAGCTACTATAGCATTTGAAGGTTTTGAAAATTCTGATATTGAAATTAGTCTGGTTAACCTTCTTGGTGAAGTAGTATTTTCTAAAAAAATAAACTCATCAGCTTACTTAGATTATTACAATTTAGATGTTTCTTTGTTAAGTAACGGAATTTACAACGTAGTTGCAAAATCGAATGGAAAAATGACAACTAAAAAATTACAAATTTTAAAATAAAACTATATAATCTAAATTGCATTTACCCAATAATATTTCCCCTTTCAAATTTAACAATTGAAAGGGGATTTTTTATTTTTTAACCAGCATTGCTACTATTTTTTTACCAAAAGAAATTTCTTCAATTATTAAAAACTCTAACTTTTTATGGAAATCTAAAGATTGTTGGTTTATTGGTTTAGTATTTACTTCACAACATAAAGGGATATCTAAATTTTTAGATTGATTATAAAGCTCCTTATAAATCAATGATCCAAAACCTTTTCTGTGATATTTTTCAGAAATTGCAATTCTGTCTATATACATAAAATCATTATACTTTTTTTTAAAATACAAAAAGTTAGGTGATGAATATTCACTTAAACTACCCATAATAATAGCAAATCCAACAAGACTATTATTAATCTTTATTATTGCAATAAACGATGAACTATTAAATAAATTTTCTAAATGATTTAAATCTTCTAAAGACCCTAAAGCAGGTATATTAAGTTGATTTAAATTAAAAATACTTTTTTTTAATAAAAATGACAGCTCGTCTTTGTTGCTATTTAAAAAACTTAAAGTGTAATTCATTTATAAATTATCAATAATAAAAAAGCAAATTAATATTAAATATGTATCTAAAATCAATAATTAAAATTCTAATTAGAAAAAATACAGATTACTAAATGGTAATTTAAAGGTTAATTAATTATTGTATAATTGCAAATAAATTAAAATAAATTAAAATGAAAAAAATAATATTCATTGCATTTCTAGCCATTACAGCTATTTCTTGCGATAAAGAAAAAGATGACAATACAAATAGTATTGAAGGTAGGTGGACAATTAATGAGCAAGTAGTAACTTTTAGTCAGATTGGTAGTTCTTCTATATCAGGTACTAATATTCCTGGATTAGACACTACTATTGTTTTTGACTCAACTAGTACTGTAACAACACCTGTTGATTCACTTGATGGAGCTGGAATTGAATTTCTTTCTAATGGAACAGCTTATTTATTTGATGAAGATGGTAATGAAGACACTACTACTTACACTTACTCAAATAATACCTTAAATTTGGTTATTCCGGAAGGTTCTGATAATGGTACAGATACAACATATATTATTCCTGTATCAAATCTAACATCAAACTCTGCAGATTTATTATTTTATAATATTTCTGAAACAATCTATGAAGTTGACTCTTCAATTGGAATTTCAGTAACTGATGTTACAATAAGCTCTTCAATGACTTGGAGAGTTGTAAAATAAATTATAAATTATTAATCTATTTTAAGGGGCCAATTGGCCCCTTTTTTATTACATAATAATAATTCCTTATATTTAAATATTAAAAATTTATTATTCTTCACATTTCTTGCTGTTATAGCTATTTCATGCGATAAAAAAAACGATAATAACAATACAAATAGTATTGAAGGTAGATGGACCCTTTCTGAACAAGTGGAAAATTTTAGTCAGGTAGGCAGTTACTCAATAACAGTCGCTGGTATGCCTGCATTTGACACCACAGTTGTTCTCGACTCAACCAGTACTATAATAACATCCGCTGATTCTCTTGATGGTGCAGGAATTGAATTTCTTTCTAATGGTAGTGCTATTGTCTTTGATGATTATGATATTGACACTACTACATATACTTTTTTAAATAATGTTCTAGAATTAGTTATTCCTGAAGGTTCTGAAAATGGATTAAATGATAGTACTTATATTATCCCTGTATCAAATCTAACTTCAAACTCTGCTGATTTATTACTTTATAATTTTTCTGAAAGAGAAATTGAGACTGACTCTTCTACTGGAATTATTTCTGATTTTACAACAACAAGTACCGTTACCTGGAAACTTATAAAATAAGTTTTATTGTGACTTTAAAAAAGGCTAATAAGCACATTTTATATCTAATAAATTAAATTATTGTTGATTAATTAACGTTAAAAGGAATTGAAGTTAGTTCTTTAGAATTTGGGCCAACTCTAATCATGAAATCTCCATTCTCAAGAGAATATTCATTGTTAATATTAAAAAAAGATAGGTCTTTAACTGGAATCTTAAATGTTATTTTCTTAAAAGATCCTGATTCAATATAAGTTTTTTCAAATGCTCTTAGTCTTTTATTATCAGGTGTAATGGAAGCGTACATATCTGTTGTATATAATTGAACAGTCTCAAACCCACTCATAGCTCCTTTATTATAAACATCTACAGAAACTTTGATTGTATCATTTATTGCTAATGAATCATTTTCTAAAACAAAGTCTTTATACTCGTATTTAGTATAGCTTAAACCGTATCCAAACTCGTATAAATTATTAAGCTTACCTACGTAATTATAGGCTCCCTGTGAATTGTTTTGAACCTCCGATGGCTTGTAGTAGTAAGTAGATAATGAATTTGGAAATGCGGGATATGTATATGGTAATTTACCAGATGGGTTAACTTTTCCAGAAACAATATCAGCTAGTGCGTCTCCACCAAAGTTACCAGGCAAGTAAATATTTAAAATTGCAGACATAAAAGGTTCAATTTCAGAAATAAGCCTTGGTCTTCCAATATTTAAAACCAAAATTATTGGTTTTCCTGTTTTAGACAATTCATTAGCTAATTTTAATTGAAGCTTATGAAGGTTTAAATCGTTTAAATCTCCAGGTTTTTCTGTGTAAGAATTCTCCCCTAAACACAGTAAAATATAATCGTGATCTTTTGCTGCCTTAACTAACTCTACTATGTTCTCTTCTTTCATATCGTAAAAAGATGCATTTTCTTTATAAGAAATACCTGATATAAAGGTCACATTATCATTTCCATAAAGATTAGAAAATGATTCAAATATAGTATTATGATCTTCTGCAAACTTATCTGTAAATTTACCTTGCCAATTATAAGTCCAAGCACCATTCAAGGTTCTCATACTATTTCCGTTAGGTCCAGCAACAAGTATTTTAGCGCCTTTTTTAATGGGTAAAATAGAGTTGTTGTTTTTTAATAAAGTGATAGATTCACAAGCCGATTGATAGGCTAATTTTTTAGAATTATTTGATGCGAAATTCCCATAATTTTTATAATCTGTAACTGGATTCTTAAATAAATCTAATTCAAATTTTAATCTTAATATTTTACTAACAGCATCATCAATTCTAGAAATTTTTACTTCACCTTCTTCAACAAGTTCTATTAGTAAATTAATAAATTCTTCATACTCATATGGAACCATAGACATGTCTATTCCGGCGTTAATAGCCATTTTTATGGCTTCTTTTCTATTTATGGCAACTTTATCTCTGTCACAAAGTTTATTAATATCTTCCCAATCGGTTAAAATAACTCCTTTAAAACCTAATTTATTCCTAAGTATTTCTGTTAGTATTTTATAACTGGAATGTACAGGAATCCCATTTATGAGTCCAGAGTTTATCATAACAGTTTTAGCTCCAGCATCAATAGCTGCTTTGAAAGACTTTATATGGTATTCAAAAAGTACATTATCTGGAATATAAGCAGGAGTTCTATCTTTTCCGCTAATAGTTGCTTGATAGCCTGTAAAATGCTTCATACAGGCAGCTACTTTACTATTACCAACTGTATTTTTTTCACCCTGGTATCCTTTTATCATTGCTTTTCCAAACTCAGTTACTAAGAATGGATCTTCCCCAAAAGTTTCAAATTGTCTAGGAAATCTAGGGTCAACTCCTAAATCTAAAACAGGAGAAAAGTTCCAAGGTATTCCACAAGCTCTTGTTTCATAAGCACAAACTGTAGCCATATTGTAAGCATGAACAGGGTTCCAAGTTGCAGCTGTAGAAATTTGTTGAGGAAACATAGTTGCTCCATCAGTGTAAGTAGCACCATGAATAGCATCTATTCCATAAATTACTGGAATACCAATTTCGGTACTATCTAATGCAAATTTTTGGATATCTGTAATATTTTCAAACCAATTTTTAGGTGTTTGAGCAAGATTGTTAACAGTGTTTAAAACTGAACCTACTTGATAGTCAACAATAGCTTTTTTAGCTTTATTATAATCAATCTCCATTGTATCGTTAGAAGCCCATTTATTTGGGCCTTTAGCAATAACTGTTAAATTAATCTGAGTCATTTGCCCAATTTTTTCTTTTAAAGTCATCAATGAAAGAATGGAATCTACTTTTTTAGAAATTGGATCTATTACTTCAACAGTAGAATTATTATTCTGCTTACAAGATGGAAAGAAAGATATAGCAAATAGAAATGAAATTATTATTTTATTGTTCGTCATAATTTTTTTATTGGAAAACTCTTAGATAATCAACCACCATTTGTTGTGGAAATACAGTTGATGAATTTGGATTTCCAGGTAAATTTCCTCCAACAGCAATATTAAAGATGAAGAAAAAATCATTATGGAAGGCCCCAATATTACTGATAGTCATCGAGTGATATTCAATATCATCTCGGAGCCATTTGATATTAAATGCATCCCAAACAATGGTAAAAACATGAAATTCATCATTATAAATACCTGAACTTAATGTACTTGTTCCAGAATACAGAGAATTACCATTATCATACCAATGAGCGGTTCCTAAAACTGTTTTGTCATTATTTCCTATTCCACCTACTAGTTCCATAATATCAATTTCACCACACCTTGGCCATATAAGACTATCTATATTTTCTCCTAACATCCATAAAGCAGGCCATAACCCTTGACTATATGGAAGCTTAGCTCTAATATCTATTCTGCCATAAGTGAAACTTTTAATTCCCTGAGTTTTAATTCTAGAAGAAGTATAATTAAATCCGCCGAAATTCTCTTCTTTAGCAGTGATTGTTAAAAATCCATTATCTAAAGAAGTGTTTTCAGTTCTATAATATTGAGATTCATTATTCCCCCAGCCACAAAGATTAGGGCATCCATTTCCAAGTTCATGTACCCAATTACTATTAAGTGATGTATCGTCAAATTCATCATTCCAAACTAATGTGTAATTTGGATAGGATAATGGAGTGATGTAGCCAGAATTTGATATTGTAGTATCTGTATTATCAAAAATATTTACAGAAAAAATTTCTTCTATATAAACATTAGCAGAAAGATGAGCCCTAATAGCAATTGTATGCTGTCCAAAAGTGGAATAAGTATGTGATGCGGTATTTAAAGATGAAAACTGAACATTAGATGAATCTAAGAGTTCATAAAAGACAAAGGAATATCCGTTTGCACCTACAGAAGTTGCCACAACATCCACTTTTTTAGTTGCCGAATCAACTGTAACCGTATAATTTAAGTTTGTAGGTAAAGTAAAATTATAACAAGTACCATTGTCTTTTTTAGCATCAGGATCATAATTTGTAGCATTAGGATCGGTGCAACCTTTCTTGCAGTTAACTAAAAAAAAATTAATTATTACAATTATTAAAAATGGAATAAACCTTAAGTTCATATTTAAAAATTTATTGAACTGCAATGAATTTCCCATACCATTTAGCAGCTTGATCATTAGATTGGAGATATTCAACCCATAGGGTATCATCGTTAAGTTTTGTAATCTTGTATTCGCTTGCCCCAGTATAAAAACCCAAATGTAACCCTTGAGAAAAAGTTAATACAGAATCCTCATCAATATTCCATTTTCCAGTAGGAGGGTCAACAAATGGAGACGAATAGTCGAAAAGATTTTGATAAGAATTGGGGAATTGAGATTGAAATGTATTATGAATATATATTAGACCATTTGTATTCATATCAAAAAGAAAGTTATTTAACGTAAATGTATAGCGATCATCATATAATCCTACACCTGGCTTTTCATTTGACTGGGCACTGTACCAAACTGGAGAGGTAGACGAAAGAGGACCTACTCCAATATGACCAGTACTATTTGAATCAACACACCAAGATTTTGAAGTAGCACCACCTGAAATAAAAAACAACAGTGGGTTTTCTAGTAATTCGATACTATCCTTAGTAATGTTAATTTGTTGAGAACTTGATTTAAAACCTTGAGAGTTTGAAACTAAAAGAGAGACTTCCTTTATTCCCTTGAATGGGTAAATCCCAATTACGCTTGAATCATTGCTAGTTTTTCCATTATCTAAATCCCAAAAATAATCTAAATCATTTCGTGGGCTAACAACTTTTAAAGAAACAATGTTAGAGTCTAAAAATTCAAAAGAAAACTGAGCAGCCAAACTGTCTTTTATTCCGTAAAAACATTTACCATCATCTTTTTTAGCACTATCATCAAAATTATGAGCAAGAGGATCTGTACATCCTTCTTTTCCGCAACTCTGAATAACAAGTAAATATAGTGTTATGTAAAATAGTTTATTAATAATTTTCATAGAATTTAATATCCTGGATTTTGAGACCAATTTCCACCAGCTAAATCAATTTCATCTTGAGGAATTGGAAATAATTCGTGTTTACCAACTACAAAACCTGGAATTACATCTGCAGCTTTGCCGGTTCTAACTAAATCGAAAAAACGATGACCTTCACAAGACAATTCAGATCTTCTTTCTTTTAAAATATCTTCGTAAAGCTTTTCATTAGATTCAAGGGTTTTTAAAGGCAACCCTACTCTAGAACGAACCGTGTTTAAATATTCTAATGCTAATGTGTCATAACCCAACCTATTATTTGTTTCTGCAGCCATTAATAGTACATCGGCATATCTTATAACTCTATAATTCACACCACTTGTTAAATCATTATCACCTAAACCACTCATTTCAGCTTTGGATTTTATATATTTATTATTGTAAAAACCAGTATGTCCACCACCACCAATTGAATATGTAGAACCAGCTGAATTTGAGGATATAAAATTATCTAAATTTAGACATGTAACATCTCTCCTAGGATCCTGATACTCAAAAGAAGAAAATAAATCTTGAGTAGGTAAATTATAGCTATTTCCATCGCCATAAACAGCCCCTTCATAAGCTCTTATTCCTTGATAACCTGGAGTTAAATTTCCTTCTAAGCAAATTAAACAATTATAGCCTCCACCCTCACCATCAGAATACTCTACATCAAAAACGGTTTCACTATTATTTTCATTAGATTTTGAAAACATGGTAGTATAATCTGAAGCCAATGAGTAATTTCCGTTATTAATCAAATCTCTAAAAACAAAGTCAGCATTGGACCATTCATTTTGATATAAATGCACTTTACCTAGCAAAGCTTGTGCAGCACCCTTGTCCACTCTTCCCTTAATTCCTGAATGGGATGATTCCGATTTGTAAGAAAGTACTACTATAGCTTCGTTTAAGTCTTTTTCAATTTGGTCATAAACTTCACTGGCAGGATTTCTTATGCTTGATAAAACTTCATCATTGCCAATTCTTTTATTAATAATTAATGGCATATCACCAAATACTTTAACCAATTCAAAGTAATAAAATGCTCTTAAAAATTTAGCTTCTGCTAGAACTGTTGCTTTTGAAGCAAAATTAACTTCATTTTCTTTAGGTTCCAAAATAAAGTTACATCTAGAAATACCACAATAATTCCATCGCATTAAACTTCTCAACTCGTTGTTAACAGCCCCATGAGTCATATTGTCAATTTGATGAAGACCCTCTGTATCTGTAACACTTTCTCCTCCAGCAATGGTATTATCTGAAGCTATGTCTCCAATCCAGTAAGAAACAAACATTCCTTGCAAAAGATCATAAGCTCCAGTTAAAGCTCTGAAATATTCTTGTTCATTTTGAAAATAATTTTCAGCATCTTGTGTGTATGGTGGGTCCAATTCTAAAAACTTTTTACAGCTAGTAATTATTACCAACGAAAAAGTGAACGCTATAAAAACAAAAAATATTTTTTTCATTGTATTAAAATTTAATATTGACTCCCCCCATTATAGTTCTTGCTTGTGGGTAAAACCCATTATCTACACCTCCACTTAAGGCGCCACCTCCAATATCAGGATCATAACCCATATATTTTGTAAAAGTAAATAAATTGTTTGCAGCTATATAAAATCGCACATAGTTTGTTTTAAACTTCTTGCAAAAATCCTTAGGTAAAATATAGCCTATTTGTATATTTCTAACTCTTAGAAAGGAACCATTTTCAACAAAAAAATCTGAAAAAACTCCATTTCTGTTTGAAGCTGTTGTGTAAACAGGAACTTCGTTAGACGGATTGTCCACTGTCCATCTGTCTAAGACATAGTTTAGTTGGTTAGCATATGGCTGTTGTCTTTCATAATTTCTGATGATTTTTTGTCCAAGTGCAGCATATAAATTAGCTGAAATATCAAAACCATATAAATTAAATCCTAAAACAGTACCAAACATAAATTTAGGTAGTGGAGAGCCGAGGTTAGTTTTATCACTATTGTCATTAAAGTTAATTTTCCCATCTCCATCTTGATCGACAAATATTAAATCGCCTACTTGTGCGCCATCTTGATTGATATTTGAATTATCAATTTGAGATTGGTTTTGGTATATTCCATTAGTTTGATAACCAAAGAAATAACCAATTGGAAATCCAACTTCAAACCTTGTAGCAGTATTTCCTCCAACACCAAAACTAGCTCCAGGAATAAAATCAATACCATCGGGAACAGATGTTACTTCATTCTTAAGATAAGTGAAATTCAAATTTACGTTTACTCCAATAGGATTATTTGGATTCGTTGCATAACCAAACTCAAACTCAAAGCCTTTATTAGAAACATTTCCAGCATTGACGATAGGTGGATAACCACCAGGTCCATATGAGCCTATTAAAGCGGATACATTGGGACTAAAAAGTAAATCATTAGTATTCTTTATAAAATAATTAGCAGTTATATCAAAAGAATTAAATAATTGTAAATCAACTCCAATATTTAATTGTTTGGTAGTTTCCCATTTCAAGTCTGGATTAGCGGCAGTTCCAATAGCTACACCAGCAGTAATTATATCATCAAATACATAAACGCCTTCACCATTTAAGAGTGCTCTATAAGCAAAGTTAGCAATTTGGTCATTTCCAGAAATACCATAACTAGTTCTTAACTTTAAAAAAGTAATTGGCTTAAAATTTAAAAAACTTTCTTCCGAAACTATCCAGGCTCCAGAAAAGGAAGGAAAATAACCATAACGGCTATTTGGTCCAAATTTACTTGAGCCATCTCTTCTAATTACCCCCGAAAAAATATATTTAAACTTGTAGCTATATTCTCCTCTTAAAAAAGCAGATAGAAGTCTCTCTTCAAACTCATAAGAGCCTGTATTGTTTTGATTAAACTGTCCAGGGGATTGACTTGCAGAAATATCAGCATAATCAATTGAATTATTTGGAATATTAAAACCAGTTCCATTTAAAACATCACCTTTTCTTCTAAAAACTGATGCTCCTAAAGTAGATTTTATATTATGATCATTAATATTTAAATTATAATTTAAAAAACTTTCATAATTTAAATCTAAATAAGTAGCTCTTTGCTCAGAAACACTAGCTCCTCTTTCTACAAGAATACTATCATAAGTATCTGAGTTTTGATTGTACTGAAAGCCATTAAAAACCATAACAGGTTCAAGATTGGCATTTAAAGCTGAGTTTGCATATTTTCCTGAGCCATACCATGCTAGAGGGTTAAATGTTTTACCATCAACAATTGCATAATTATAGCTTAGTCTATTAGTAAAAGATAAATTGTCAAGTATTTTAACTTCAAACTCTTGTTTACCTACTAATTTATTAGTTAAAGATCTATTATAAGTATTTTCAATTTGAGCAACAGGGTTAATAATATCGCTAACCTCATCTAAATATTCATAATTACCATCTGGAGAATGAATATTTCTTGTTGGGAAAGCATTAATAGTATTATATAGAACCGAGCCAATACCATTTTCGGCAAGTACACTTCTTTGCTCGTGAGTATATAAAAATACACTTGTTAATGTAAGTTTTTTTGATAGTGAATTAACTAAATTTACTCTTGCATTATACCTTTCAAAATTAGATTTTTTACCTCCTACAATTCCATCTTGAGAAAAATAATTTCCTCCAATTGAATATGAAGAGTTTTTTCCTCCTCCATTAACACCAATATTAAAACTTTGAACAGGTGCATCCTGAAAAATTGAATCTTGCCAATTAGAACCTACTTTTAAGTCTGTATTATTAAAAATTGGTTGCCCCCCTCCTCTAATAAACATTTCATTTTTGATTAAGGCATATTCACCTGCATTTAAAAGATTAAGTTTTTTAGTTGTGCTTTGCATTCCATAATAAGAACCTACTTCAAACTTAGGCTTAGATCCCTTTTTTCCCTTTTTTGTTTCTATAATAATTACCCCATTGGCAGCTCTAACTCCATATATACCAGCCGTAGCATCTTTTAAAACATTTATTGATTCAATATCACCAGGATTCAAAGCATTTAAACCCTGAGCATCGTATACTACACCATCTACTAAAATTAAAGGATTGTTGTTGCCAGAAGTTGACAACCCTCTTATTCTTATATTTGAAGTTCCACCAGGTGAACCAGAATTTGTACTAATTGTTACTCCAGAAACTTGACCCTGTAAGGCCTGATCCATTCTTGGAATATTTAACCTTTCAATGCTTTCCCCTTTAACTTGAACTGTAGCTCCTGTCAATTCCTTTATTCTTGATGTTCCATACCCAACAACAACAACTTCGTCTAAATTTTCAGATGAAGGTTTTAATTGAATATCAATTTTAATTTTGTCGTTAACAGTAACAGCTTGACTTTTATAACCAATAAAGGAAAAAATTAAAGTATTCAATTGGTTATCAACAGTAATAGAATATCTCCCATCTAAATCGGTAGTAGCCCCACCTTCTTTTCCTTCAACTTTGATGTTAACCCCAGGCATTGTTTCCTTATTTTCATCAACTACTTTTCCTGTAATAATCAAATTTTGAGAAAAAAATGATATAGAAAAAAATATTAAAAATGATAGTGTAATAAATTTCATAAAAAAAATAATTTAAAATATCATTGGAATTAAAATTTAAAGAAATGAATTATTGTAATTTTGACACGAATATATAAATATATTTTATCCTACATTTTAACATATGTTAATTCAAAAATTAATAATAATAAAAGATTAAATAAATTTATTATTCTATATTAGATTTTAATGATTTTAAACTACATATGGGTTAGTTTTTTTATTATAGCTTTTTTAGTTGCAATATTTCAATCCTTAACTGGAAATCCTGAAATATTTTCATTAATTGTTAATTCTATTTTTGAAAGAGCCGAATTGGGATTTAAACTCTCTCTGGGTTTAACAGGAATTATGGCCCTTTGGCTAGGAATAATGAGAATTGGAGAAAAAGGAGGAGCAATAAAAATATTATCCAAGTTGTTTTCCCCATTATTAAATAAACTTTTTCCTGAATTACCCAAAAATTCAAAAGCACATGGCTCCATTATCATGAATATTTCTGCAAACGTTTTAGGACTTGATAATGCTGCTACTCCACTTGGACTGAAGGCTATGAAAGAACTTCAAGATGAAAATTCAGATAAAGAAACAGCTTCAAATTCTCAAATTTTGTTTTTGGTTCTTAATACTTCTGGATTAACATTAATCCCAACAAGTATAATAGCTCTTAGAGCTACTGCAATGGCTGAAAATAATATAACTGGAAATCCTACTGATATATTTTTACCAATTTTAATAGCTACCTACTGCTCAACATTGGCAGGATTAATTTTTGTGGCAATTTTTCAAAAAATAAACTTATTTCAAAAAACAATTTTAGCTTATCTAGCAACAGCAACAATGTTAATAGGATTTTTGGTATGGTACTTAATAAATCATAAGGATCAAATTGAAGTAATTTCAGCGGTAACATCAGGATCTATTATTTTTTCATTTATTATTAGTTTTATACTACTAGGATTACGAAAAAAAATAAATATATATGAAGAATTTATTGAAGGTGCTAAAGAAGGGTTTAATGTAGCTGTTAGAATAGTTCCTTACCTAATTGCAATGTTGTGCGCAATTGGAGCATTTACAACATCTGGAGCTATGGGTTACATAATCGATGGTATTGGTAATTTTTTTAGTTTATTTTTTAATGACATTCGATTTGTAGATGCATTGCCTACTGCTATTATGAAACCACTTTCTGGAGGTGGAGCTAGAGGAATGATGGTTGAATCATGGGGAGAAAACGCATCTCAAATAAATTCATTTATAGGTAAGTTAACCTCAACTCTTCAAGGTTCAACCGAAACAACTTTTTATGTACTTGCAGTTTATTTTGGATCAGTAGGAATAAAAAATACTAGATACGCAATTATTGCAGGACTATTTGCAGACCTAATAGGTGTGA
>Ga0213869_10001363_pt1 | contig 18436 bp, 22 predicted proteins | sample PICome_10_FD_160083 | JGI IMG/M metagenome (GOLD analysis project Ga0213869, IMG submission 160083) | Coastal seawater microbial communities near Pivers Island, North Carolina, United States - PICO132 | ecosystem: Environmental > Aquatic > Marine > Coastal | place: USA: North Carolina...
GCAGATCACCGGCATTGAGGCTTTGACACGCTGGCATCATCCAAATCATGGAATAGTGGCACTGTTGACCTTTTTATTCGCCGTCACCCCAGTTTAGCTGTGGCACAAATTGACAGATACGATACTGCATACCTCCCTGAGCACCATTCGCTATCTGGAAGATGCTGGAGTTTTCGTGCCGCAAGTCGGTGTCAATTTCGCGCAACCTGATCTCTAGGATCCACAGCTGGTCACCCGAATTTTGTGGGTTTTGGACCAATTCGATCTACGGCCCAACAGGCTGTCGATAGTGGTGCTTGAAAATGTTACGGTTCAAGACGCGGCATCACTGGTCCGCAACTCATTCAATACTCTGGCTAAGCTCGGATGTCACATTGATCTTGATGATTTTGGCACCGCGCAAAATCCATTTAATTCCCTACGCCAATTGAACATTGACCGCATGAAAATTGATCGCTCTTTTATTCTCAACATCGACAACGAACCAAAAAAGAAAGATATGCTGGCAACTGTCGTCTTATTGTCGCAACCCCTTAATTTCCACCATCGCAGAGGGGATGGAACCAAATGCAGAGCTGCGCCTTTTGCATAAACTTGGCTGCGGCCATGCGCGGTAGTACGGTATCGGTCGCCCTATGGCCCTTGATCAATTGCAAAATTGGGCCCAACAATACCAACAGTCGCCCCACCCGCATACATCACCTGCAAAATTGGTATAAACGGCGCTAAAAGACTAGAAATCCCCGAATCTACTTGACCTTTTGCCCTCCCGGCGCTTGAACCCCATGTAACCCGATATCGGGCAAATGACGCATGGTGGGCTCAAATGGACGATCAAAATAAAAACCTTCTCTTAGCCACGGGCCTCAGCTTTGCAGTGATGCTGGCTTGGTTCGCAATTGCGCCGCCGCAAACTGCGCCGCCGCCAGAGCAAACCCAAAGTGAAACTGCACCCCTTGCCACAACCGCCCCCGGCACGGCCGATGTGAGTACAAATATGGGCTCCGGCAACGCGCAGGCCATCGCCGACGCCGGCCGCATCACGATCAGCACGCCGCGCCTCGAAGGGTCCCTGTCGCTTCTCGCCGGCCGGATCGATGATTTGCGCCTGAAAGATTACACCGAAACCATAGACGAAGGGTCAGAAATCGTGACGCTTCTTTCGCCAGAAGGATCCACCCACGCCTATTACGGCATTAACGGCTGGGCAGCCGCCTCTGGTGTTGATCCGACCGACGTGCCTGGGCCCACCACGCTATGGTCCTCCAATTCCACCCAGCTGACCCCGACATCCCCCGTCACCCTGACCTGGAATAACGGCAAAGGCCTGGCCTTTGAGCGCGTGATATCAGTCGATGAAAATTTCATGTTCTCAGTCGAGCAAACTGTGCAGAACGACGGAAAAGCTCCGGTTGCACTGGCGCCCTATGGCCAAATTGCCCGCCACGGCGAGCCGCCTAATCTCAAAGGTTTTTTCATTCTGCATGAAGGCATGGTGCGCATGTCAGACGGCGAGCTGAACGAAACCAAATATGACAATATGCCCGAGTTTGATATCAACCCCAAAGAACGTGCGCCGGCAGATGTCGTGCAAGTGGCCGAAGGCGGATGGATCGGATTCACGGATCATTATTGGATGACCACAATGGTGCCGCAGGGCGCGTTCAAATCCGTTGCCAAATACGACATCAATAACGACGTCTATTTGATCGAAGCGGTACAGCCAACACAGACTATCGAAGTGGGCGGCTCCACCACAGTCACATCGCAATTCTTCGCAGGTGCGAAAGAGTGGGAAGTGATCCACAGCTACCAAAAAGACAAGGGCGTGGATCGCTTCGTCGACAGCATCGATTGGGGTTGGTTCTACTTCTTGACCAAACCTATATTCTGGCTACTCCATACGATGAACGGTTTCATCGGCAATATGGGCTGGTCAATCATCGGCTTGACCCTCGTGATCAAAGCCCTGCTTTTGCCCCTGGCTTATAAATCTTACGTCTCTATGGCCCGTATGAAAGAGCTGCAACCGGAGATGGAAAAACTGAAAGAGCGTGCTGGCGATGACCGGCAAAAAATGCAGCAAGGCATGATGGAGCTTTACAAGAAAAATAAAGTCAATCCTGCCGCAGGTTGCCTGCCCATCTTACCGCAGATTCCAATTTTCTTTTCACTCTATAAAGTGATCTTCGTGACGCTGGAGCTGCGGCATGCCAGCTGGTTCGGTCCATTCCAAGATCTTTCCGCCCCCGATCCAACCTCGATTATAAATCTGTTCGGCTGGTTGCCTTGGGGCGCGCCAGAGCCTGGATCCATCGTGGCCTTGATCTTGATCGGCATATTGCCACTTCTTTTGGGCATTTCTATGTGGATGCAGCAAAAACTCAATCCCGCGCCAACAGATGCAACCCAGGCGATGATCTTCGCTTGGATGCCATGGGTGTTTATGTTTATGCTCGGCGGCTTCGCTTCTGGGCTCGTGGTCTACTGGATTGCCAACAACACGATCACTTTTATTCAGCAATATTCGATCATGCGTAGCCAAGGGGTCAAACCAGATGTATTTGGCAATATTACCAGTGCCTTCAAGCGATCAAAAAAGAAGGGCTGATATGCCGCGTGTTACGGATATATTCCGCCATCCGCTGAAATCCCATGGACGCGAGGCCTTAAAAGAGGTGACATTGTCTCAGGGTGCGGCCATGCCATGGGATCGTCGCTGGGCGGTGGCCCATGAGGTATCCAAGGCCGATGGCAGCGGATGGGCATCCTGCGCCAATTTTTCTCGCGGCTCAAAAGCGCCCCTCCTTATGGCCATCACTGCGCGGCTTAATGAAGCGGATCAAAGCCTCACCCTATCGCATCCGAATCGCAAAGATTTTACCTTTCAACCCGATGATGAGCGGCAGCTTTCAGGGTTTCTTGCTTGGGTAAAACCCTTGATGCCTGCAGCACGCGCGCAGTCAGTGCGCATTTTGCGCCTTCCCGAGCGGGGCTTTACAGATACCGACTTTCCCTCCATCAGCATCAACAGCCATACCTCCTTGCGCGCTCTATCCGAGCATATGGGCCAACCAATTTCACAGCTCCGCTGGCGCGGCAATCTTTGGGTTGACGGGCTTGAACCCTGGGTTGAGCACAGCTGGGTGGCGCAAAGGTTTCGCATTGGCAGCGTGGTATTTGAAGGCGTGGAGCCAATTGTGCGCTGCTTAGCCACGACCGCCAATCCGGACACAGGCCTGCGCGATGCCGATACGCTCGGCGCTCTGAACGCGCTTTGCGGTCATCAGGACTTCGGCCTCTATGCCCGCGTGATTGAACCGGGCACACTCTCACTCGATGACACGTTGGAGCTGTTATGATCCTACCTTTCCCGATCGCGGAACCTGAAAGCGAAGCGGCCACCGAGTTGGGGCGCAAATTGTTTTCCGGTCCAGTGGACTTTCTCAAAGGTGTGGTTGCCATGGAGGGCCTGCCCGATGCCGATCGCGTCGAGGTCTGCTTTGCCGGGCGTTCAAATGTGGGTAAATCCAGCTTAATCAACGCGCTGACCAATCGCAAAGGTCTGGCTCGCGCCTCCAATACCCCCGGGCGCACCCAAGAGATCAATTTCTTCGAACTGGGCGAGGCGCGCTATTTGGTCGATCTGCCCGGGTATGGCTACGCCAATGCGCCACTCGCAGTGGTCGAAAAATGGCAACGCCTTCTAAAGAACTACCTCTCTGGCCGCCCCAACCTGCGCCGGGCCTTTGTATTGGTCGACAGCCGCCACGGCATCAAACCGGTGGATGAAGAGATCATGCAGCTGATGAACAGATCCGCCCTGACCTTTCAGGTGGTCATGACCAAAGCCGATAAGATCAAAGACCACGAACGAGATCGGGTGTTGGAGCAAGTGCGCGGGGATTTGGCCAAACACCCTGCTGCCTTCCCAGAACTGATTATGACGAGTTCAGAAAAAGGCGATGGTATCGCCACATTGCGTGCCGTGATCTCCAGCTTAGAGTAGCTGCGCCTCTATAAAACACTCTTGGCAGCACTGCTCGAATTCACTACGCTTACATAAGCCGGTTCAGAAAGATCACCCCATGAAAAGCGAATGGTTAACTACCGCCAGCACTTTGTCAAAAGCCTTGCCATATCTGCAGCGCTATGACGGCGCAACAGTGGTGATAAAATTTGGTGGCCATGCCATGGGCAGTGATGGGGCCATGGAGTCCTTTGCGCGTGATGTTGTTTTGATGCAGCAGGTGGGGGTGAACCCGGTGATCGTGCATGGCGGCGGGCCGATGATAAACGAGATGCTCAAGCGCCTGGAAATTCAATCCCACTTCGTCGACGGCAAACGTGTCACGGATGCGGCGACGATGGAAGTTGTTGAAATGGTCCTTTCAGGTCGCGTTAATAAACGGATCGTGCAGGCTATTAACGCGCAGGGCGGGCGCTCCGTTGGCCTGTCGGGCAAGGACGCCAGCTTGATGACCTGCGATGTTGCGGATCCGAAGTTGGGGCTAGTCGGCAAACCGCGCGATATTGATCCAACTGTGCTAAATACGCTTTTTGACGCGGATATGATTCCGGTCATTGCCCCACTGGGCACAGGCGATGCCGGAGAGACCTACAACATAAATGGCGACACAGTTGCCGGCGCCATTGCCGCAGCACTTAAGGCAGACAGACTTTTGCTTTTGACCGATGTGTCAGGTGTGAAAAATGCCGATGGCGACGTGCTGACAGAATTGTCGCCGGACAATATCAAAGACTTGACCGCAAATGGTGTGATTGCAGGAGGCATGATCCCCAAAACCGAAACCGCACTGGAAGCGATTGCTGGCGGTGTGCGGGCGGTGGTGATTATCGACGGTCGGGCGCCAAATGCCTGTCTTTTGGAATTATTCACGGATCACGGGGCAGGATCGTTGATCCGATCTCCCGACGCTCCAAAAAGATCATAGGGAAGCGCGCGCAAATGTCCCAAGACGCCATATTGCGCCTCGCCATATTTCTAGGCATCTTCGCCATTTTAGCAGGCATCGAGCATTTGGCCCCGCGCCGTCCTCGACCGCACAAAACTCGGCGCTGGGTCACAAATTGGTTCTTTGTCGTAGTCGACACTCTCACCCTGCGGGCTTTGGCGATATTTCTCCCATTCGCCGCAGTTTTGGCCGCCGCGGATGCCAGCGCCCGGGACTGGGGCCTACTCAACCTTATCGCCCTGCCCAGCTGGGTCGAGTTGATTGTGGCCATCCTGATGATGGATTTTGCGATATGGGTGCAACATTTGCTGAGCCATAAAATCCCGCTGCTCTGGCGCATCCACCGCGTGCATCATTCTGATATTGAATTTGATGTCACCACAGCGATCCGCTTTCATCCGGTAGAAATTGCCTTGTCCATGGGATTTAAGATTGGCTTAGTATATCTGCTTGGCCCCGCGGCCTGGACTGTGGTGGTATTTGAAGTTTTGCTCAATGGATCGGCCATGTTTAATCATGCCAATATCGCATTGCCGCAGAAACTGGATCGGGTCATGCGCAGTGTTTTGGTCACCCCTGACATGCACCGCATTCACCATTCAGTGCATCGCTTTGAGCACGATACCAACTACGGATTTGCCCTATCGTGGTGGGACCGCCTGTTTGGCACCTATACCCAAAGCCCACAAGACGGGCATCGACAAATGAAAATTGGCCTACAATGGCAAGATCTACGCCCCACGCGCCTGATCTGGTCTCTTGCTCTACCATTCTTGCGCAAATGACTTATGGCGACCTTCTTTGCAGGGTTCAGGAGGAACATCTGACCATCTTTGGAACTCTGCTCGGCGCGCGCGGCACGATCCTATTGCTCGGGCCACATGAGCCGGGGTTTTGGCCTGCGCTTTGTGATAGTCCCGAATGGCAAGATGGAGCGGCGGATCCCGTAGACCGCTGGTCACGACGTGTGATCACAGGGTTGGCAGGTAGGCTTGGCGCGCAGGCGCATTTTCCTTTTGGCGCCCAGCCGGCTCCGTTTCTCACTTGGGCCATGGCCAGTGACCGCGCCTGGACAAGCCCCGTCGGCATGCTGGTACAGGCAGAAGCGGGGCTTATGGTCTCCTATCGCGGCGCTTTGAAATTTGATTGGGAAATCCAAACACCCGAAGCGCCGCCACAGCCCTGCACCGGATGCGCCGAGCCTTGCATCACCGCCTGCCCAGTTGGCGCGCTGCAAGGCGCCCAATATGATGTTGAGGCGTGCAGATCTTATGTAAGATCGGATCCTGAGCAACGCTGCCTCTCGGAAGGCTGTCTGGTCCGACTGGCCTGTCCGGTTGGCCAAACCTATGAGCGTAACGCGGCGCAGTCAGCCTATCACATGCGAGAATTTTTGAATTGAAGCTCATATTGATGCGCCACACCCATGCTGACTGGTCCCCCGGGCAGAACGATCACGCCCGCAATCTCAGCACACGGGGGCAAGATGAGGCGCGCCGACTGGGCTCTTGGCTCAAAAAATCAGGGTATGTGCCAGACCATGCATTGGTGTCTGATTCCAAACGCACATACCAAAGCTTTGAAGCGCTCAAGCTGACCTGCGCGGTTGACTTAATGGCCCAACTCTATTTGGCGGAGCCCGCGTCTTTGCGCGCGGCCATCAATGCCCAATACCACAACCAGTGCCTATTGCTATTGGCTCACAATCCCGGCCTTGCCGAGCTGGCCAACGCCTTGATCCAAACACCGCCGGCCCATGCGGCCTTCTACACATATCCGCCCGGCGCAACGCTTGTGCTTAACTGGGAGCTCCAAGACGGATCGGCGCAGCACATTGATTTCATAACGCCAGCAGATCTTGGGCCATAAAAAAGGGCCCCGAAGGGCCCAATTCAAAATTTCATAGACTGCACCGACGGCTAGTGGCCCAAAATTTGGCTCAAGAACAATTTTGTGCGATCTGATTGTGGATTGTTGAAGAACTCTTCTGGCTCATTTTGTTCGACAATTTGCCCTGCATCCATGAATATGACCCGATTGGCAACCTGACGTGCAAAGCCCATTTCATGGGTCACGCAGAGCATCGTCATACCGTCTTCGGCCAGTTCGATCATCGTGTCCAACACCTCTTTGATCATTTCAGGATCAAGCGCCGAGGTGGGTTCATCAAAGAGCATAATCCGAGGCTTCATGCACAAGGAGCGCGCAATCGCCACCCGTTGTTGCTGACCGCCAGAAAGCTGTCCGGGGTATTTTTCGGCCTGCTCCGGAATTTTAACCTTCTCAAGAAAGTGCATCGCCGTTTCTTCGGCTTCTTTCTTGGGAACTTTCCGCACCCAAATAGGCGCCAAGGTGCAATTTTCCAAGATTGTCAGATGTGGGAACAGGTTGAAGTGTTGAAAGCACATGCCGACCTCAGAGCGCACTTTATCGATGTTCTTCACATCCGAAGACAATAATGTCCCATCAACTGTGATGGATCCCTGTTGATGCTCTTCCAGAGCATTAATACAGCGAATGAGGGTGGATTTCCCAGAGCCAGACGGCCCGCAAATCACAATCCGCTCGCCACGCTGCACATCAAGGTTGATGTCGCGCAGCACGTGGAATGTGCCATACCATTTGTTCATGTTCTCGATCGAGATAGCGATCTCATCAGAAACTTTCATTTGGGCTTCAGACATTCTCAAAGCTCCCTTAGTGATGATCGGTTCGAAGCTGACGCTCCAACCATTGTGAATATTGTGAAATGCCGTAGCAGACGACGAAGAACAGCAAGATCGCGAAGAGATACAGCTCCCAATAGATCCCCGTCCAAGCTGTAGAGGAAGAAATCGGACCCCGGATCATACCGACGAGATCAAACATGGAGATAACCGAGACCAAAGTCGTATCTTTGAACAGGCCAACCGCAACGTTTACGATGCCTGGAATAGAGATCTTGAGCGCCTGCGGCAGGATGATTAAACGCATCGCCTGCGGGTAATCCAAGCCCAGACTGTCAGCCGCCTCATATTGTCCGCGCGGCAGGGCCGCGAGTCCACCCCGGATCACCTCAGCAATATAGGCCGCAGAGAACAGTGTGATCATAATAATCACCCTTAGGATCAAATCTAGATTAGTGCCGGGTGGGAAGAAATATGACAGCACGACATTGGCCACAAACAGCAGCGTGATCAGCGGCACACCGCGAATAAACTCGATAAACACAACACAAATGCCCTTGATGATGGGCATATTTGACTGTCTTCCCAAAGCCAGGACGATCCCTAGCGGAATGGACAAAGATACGCAGACGGTTCCCAGAATAAGGTTGAGCATAAAGCCCCCCATATCCCGCGACGCCACAGGCTCAAGCGCGATAAACTCAGGCATGGCTGTGGTCACAAAGCTGCCCAAGTAAAGCACCAGCGCCACAGCGACAACGCCAGACAACAGCCCTGTCGCAAAGCCAGTCAGGCGCTCCATCTTCACGAAGGCCAGATAACCCGCGATGAGTGAAAGGGCGACCACAACAGGAGTCAAAACTGTTCCGCCCCAGATCAACCAAAAGGCCAGGAAGGGGTATATCGCGGAAAATATCAGCATGTTACGTGGCAATTTTTGGAATAAAATCGGAGCGATGCAGACCAAAAGCAACACAAAGGCCAGAGTCGGCCGCCAGTAGGCTTCGACCGGATATTTAAAGCCAAACAACATTTGGTTCCAGCGTTCGGCCAAAACTGACCAACATGCGCCACTGGTGCCTTGCAAGACTTCCCGGCACTCCCGCAGGCTACTTGTGGTCCATACCCCGTTCCACATCCAGGGTGTCGACGCGAGGATGATTTTGGCGACAAAATAGATGGACAGAATGGTTAGGATCGAATTGATCCAATTCGAGAATAGGTTTTCACGAATCCATTTGACCATACCAGCCTGTTGAATGGGCGGTGCGGAGGGCGGGATAGGCTCATGACGTACAAAGCCGATGTTCGGTGTATCGCTCATCTCAACGCTCCTTCAACTTCATAGCATTGTTATAGACGTTCATAATCGCCGAAATTGACAGGCTGATGACCAAATAAAACAGCATCAAGACCAAAATACATTCAATCGCGCGGCCAGTTTGATTGAGCGTAATACCTCCCAGCGTGCCGGTGATATCCATGTAGCCAACGGCAATGGCCAGCGAGCTGTTTTTGGTAATGTTGAGATATTGGGAAATCAGCGGCGGTACTATGACACGCAACGCTTGCGGCAAAATGATCAGTGACATGATCCGACCCGGACGCATGCCCAAGGCAGCAGCAGCCTCCGTTTGACCATGGCTGATGGCTTGAATTCCTGCACGGACATTTTCCGCAATGAACGCTCCAGTATAGATGGCCAATGCAAACCACAGTGCAATCAAAGACAGGCGCAAATGCAGGCCACCCTTAAAGTTGAACCCTTTCAGTGCTGGGTTCTCCAGCCCGATCGGGCTGCCCAAAGCAAAATAGAACAGCACAGTTGGTAGGATCAAAATACCAATCGATGGCAAGAACGTTGGGATTAAACGTCCGGTGTTGAAAAGCAGGTTTCTAGCATAGCGACGGAAGGCGAAAACACCGATGATCGAGAGACCAAAAGTAGCGAATACAGCCCATCCAAGATCTTCCAAAACCAGGCGAGGGATATAAACCCCACGGTTGGTGAAGGCGACCATATCAAACCACATGGAGCTGGTCGCTGCATCACCGCGAAATTCACGAGGCTGCGGCAAGACATTCGACATGACGAGAAAAATGATCAAAATCCAGATCAAAACGGGCACATTGCGAAAGGCTTCCACATATATGGCCATGAGCTTTGAGACGACCCAATTATTTGAAAGGCGCAGCACCCCGGCGATGACGCCCAAAACAGTGGCGCTCACACATGCTAAAAAGGCTACGACCAGCGTATTCACAGCCCCCACCATAGAGGCGCGGCCATGGCTCATCTGATTGTTATATTCGATGGGCATTTGATTGATGTCGTAGCCAGCTGTCTCGCCAAAAAATCTCCAGCTGATGTTCAGACCCGCGTCAGCAAGATTCGACAGAAGATTAGAAACTAGATAGCCCATCGCAAAAATAAGTCCGATCAGCGCAATCACTTGAAATGTGGTTGATCGGTAGCGGGTATCATTTATCAACATTGACAAGCTGAACTTGCTCGTCCCTGTTCGCGTCGTTGATGACATGGAGTTTTTCCCTGAGTTTCTGAATTTATTTTGAATTTTATATTTTCAGATTTGTCTTAGGCTTAGACGTGAAAAGGGCGCAGACTTCGCTGCGCCCAATCCAGAAAGTTCTTAGCGGAAAGGTGGTGAATAAATCAGACCGCCGTCTTTCCACTGTGCGTTCAAACCGCGGGCCAAGCCAATGTTTGTTGCAGCACCGATGTTGCTTTCGAACACTTCACCGTAGTTGCCACCGGACATGATAGCGCGTTTTGCCCATTCTGCGTCCAGACCGAGCATTTCGCCCAAAGTGCCTTCAGAGCCCAACAGACGGTTGATTTCTGGGTTGTTTGTGCCTGCAGACATCTCAGCGATGTTGTCGGAAGTCACACCCAGCTCTTCAGCTGTGATCAAAGCGTTCAAAGTCCAGCGCGCGATATCGCCCCAGTCGTTGTCACCGTGACGAACCAATGGACCGAGTGGCTCCTTGGAAACCACGTCAGGGAGAACAACGTAATCGTCTGGATTTGGGAAGTTTGCACGTTGAGCGGCCAGAGCGGAACGGTCAGTTGTGTAAACGTCGCAAGAACCAGCGAGGAACAATTGAGCCGCTTCTGAACCAGTTTCGATTGGCACTGGCTCGTAAGAGATGCCATTCGCACGGAAGAAATCAGCCAAGTTCAATTCTGTTGTTGTACCAGTTTGGATACAAACAGTCGCGCCATCCAGCTCAGCGGCTGAAGACACGCCCAAAGAAGCCGGAACCATGAAGCCTTGACCGTCGTAGTAGTTTACTCCGACAAATTCAAACTTCAGATCAACGTCACGGGACATTGTCCAAGTTGTGTTACGAGCGAGCAGATCGATTTCGCCAGATGCCAAAGCGGTGAAACGCGTTTTGCCGGTTGTTGGAACGAATTCAACAGCCATGTTGTCACCTAATACAGCCGCCGCAACCGCGCGACATACAGCAACGTCAAAACCCTGCCAAACGCCATTTGCGTCAGGCTCAGCGAAACCTGGAACACCTGTGGTTACACCACAGTTCAGTTTGCCGCGCGCTTTAACATCGTCGAGGGTGCCAGCAGATACCAAGCCAGCCGCAAGGCCAGCTACAGTCAATGCACCAAGAAATACGGTTTTTTTCATTTTTACCTCATCCTGTTTTCCACCCCTAAGGGGCAGTCTAATCCAATTAATTTAATTGGCATGAATGCGAGAGTTGCCTCTGCAATGACAGACAATGACAAGTTTTATGTTAGCCGGTCAAGAGATCACCGTAAAAATCGGTGCTTTTTGGTTATTATTTCGTTAAAATGGGACTTAAAAATTTGTGTACATTTGTATACTGCGCGACTTAGCTAATTTTATAGAATCGGTGGGCGTGCAAAAATGCCAAATGCTTCAAACTTGCCGTGGCGTCAGCTTCGTTATCATGACCCCACTGCTCGATTTGCCACAGTTCGTCGAGTCGCGAGCGTGTCCAAAGATCGTCGATGGCAAACGAATCTGCCTGTGCCGCCAGCCCAACCACCAGTGATCCAGACATGCTGACAAGATCATGCAGAGCAGCCAATTGAAACGGCGACTGCGCCACAACCCGCGCAGTTAAATTGGCCACCGCATTCGCCGGTTGCGCCACATGCATCACCCCTTCAGCGGTGCGCAGGGGCGCATCCAGCACCTCAGCCGCCCAATCCAAAAGCGGATCCCAGGCCTCCTTTTGACGGGCGATCAATTCTTCAGGCGCGGAGGCACGGTAACATAGCAAATCATTTTCGCCGTAAGCCACGATCAATTGGGCCACTTCATCCCGTTGCGGCATCACCTTATCCAAGGCCGCATTTGCCGAGCGCGTGGTGGGCATGGTCCGCGGGTCGATCTTCTCGCTTTGCGCCTCCCACTCCGCTGCAATCGCTGCTGCCATGGCTTGAGTGGGCACTGCTAATGTTGCCTTGGCGGGTGTTTTGACCAAGCGATTATCCAAAAGGATCACATAGTCTTCGCCGCGCAGATCAACTGCCACATCACTCCAAAATCGTTTTGCAGCCCAATCGCTCATATTTCACCCCATAGTTTTTGAACTTCCGGCACCAGTTGTGCATAATCAGTGACCATCTGATCCGCATGCACGCGCAAAACTTGTTCCGCATGATAGCCCCAACAGACCCCAATAGTTTTTAACCCAGCAGCCCGACCCATTTGCATATCAAACGTAGTATCGCCGATCAACACCCCGCGCACAGCGCCGCTTTCCGTCATAGCCTGTAAAGCCATCGAGGGATGCGGCTTCGATGGGTGATCATCTGCCACTTGCGTTGTTGCAAAACGCCCAGCCAAATCAGGATTCGACAAAACATGGCGTAAACCACGGCGCGATTTGCCGGTGGCGATACCTAAGACGATATCTTCCATGTTTTTCAGCCGGTCCAAACACGCCAGAGCCCCCGGATAGAGCGCTGAGGCAGAGGCCGAGTCGCGCAGGCTTGCGAAACTATCTTTATAGGCCTCGACCAACAGCAGGCGCTCTTTCGCATCTGTCTCAGGACAGAGTTGCGCAAAGGCTTCAGGCAACGACAAACCAACAATAGCTAATATCTCAGAGGCGGGCGGCAAGACGAGACCGCGCGTCTTGAAGGCAAATTCCATGGCTCCCAAAATATGAGATTGACTATCAATCAGGGTACCATCTACATCAAATAGAACCAGAGTCCGGGGTCGGCTCATTAATCGCCCTCGAATGGATCAAGTTCCACATCGCGCGAATCCCATTGCATCTGATCCCATGTGCGCTGCATATGCTCTGGTAAGGGTGCGGTAAAAGACAGCATTGCGCGGGTCACCGGATGCTCCAGCCGCAAATGCCTGGCGTGTAGATGCATCTTTTTGCTGATCTCGCCGCCCAATTGCGCACCCCACCCATGCCCAAGATTTTCTTGGCTCGAGCCGCCATATTTGCCATCTCCAACAATTGGATGTCCCATTTCGGCCATATGGGCCCGCAGCTGATGCGTCCGCCCAGTTACGGGAACCAATGCGATCCAAGCTGCCCGACTGCCAAGCGGCGACAGGACCGCATAATCCGTGGTGGCGCGCTTCGCTCCGGGGGTTGTGGCGACCTCATTGGGATGCAAGCAATGCATTTTCTCGCCCTCTCCAAAGCTGCCATGGCCACTGGCTTTGACCAACCCATATTTTACAGTACCCATTTTCGGATGCGGCACGCCGGCAACAACGGCCCAATAAATCTTTCGTGTCTCACGGTGCCGAAAGGCCTCAGCCAAAGTCGCCGCCATTTGCCTACTTCGCCCTAGGATCAAAACTCCGGAGGTATCCTTGTCCAAACGATGCACAAGCCGCGGGTTTTCGTCATTGCCAAAGCGCAGCGCAGGGGTGAGACCATCAACATGGCGATGCTGTTTACTGCCCCCCTGCACCGCCAGGCCCGGCGGTTTGTTCAAGGCAATAATATGTTCATCACGGTACAGAACACAGGATTGAATCATTTTGGCATCAGCGTCGGAAATTTTCTTGTCAACGATAGCCGGCGCTGGCGTATCCGGCAAAGGCGGGATGCGCACCATCTGCCCTACTTCAATACGGGTATTGGACTTCACCCGTCCCCCATCAACGCGGATGTCGCCCTTGCGACACATTCTTTCAATCTGGCCCTGCTGCACCTGCGGAAAGAGGCGGCGAAACCAACGATCCAAACGCTGATCGCCATCTCCCTCATTGACTTCCAAAAGCTGTACTCGGCTCATGCCCATATTCCTCGTGCAATCATCAGGCCCAATATCAGACCCCCTATCGAAAGAACCACCGATAGGGTGACATACCCCAGCGCTTGCCCCATGTTGCCGCGTTCAAACAAAGTCACCGCCTCCAAAGAGAAGGCAGAAAAAGTTGTGAACCCACCCAGCAGGCCCGTCATGACCAAAGGTGTCAAATATGCCATACCGCGTTGCGCCGCATAGACCACAAACATCCCTATGGCAAAAGAGCCCAAGATGTTGACCGTCATCACCGCCACCGGAAAGCCCGGCCCCACAAGGCGCAAGATACTCACCCCGGCCAAAAACCGAAGCACCGCACCAATCGCGCCACCAAGAGCCACTTGTAAAACTGTCGTAAACATATGGGTGCAATGTGCCCGGGTGGACGGTTTGTCAACCTTTGCGCCGGCTGCGCAGCTTTTCAAAATAGGCAAGACGTTTGCCCAGCTCTCGTTCAAACCCCCGCTCCACAGGTGCGTAGTATCGCAGACGCTCCATACCCTCCGGAAAATAATTTTGTCCAGAAAATCCATCCTGTTCATCATGATCATATGCATATCCCGCGCCATAGCCTTGATCCTTCATCAAACTGGTCGCTGCATTGAGAATATGTTTGGGAGGCGGTTGTGATCCGGTTTGCTGCGCCGCTTGCAGGGCAGCCTTATAGGCCACATAGGTTGCATTCGATTTTGGTGCCAGCGCCAGATACGTTACGGCCTGCGCCAAAGCCAACTCGCCCTCAGGGCTGCCCAATCTTTCAAAAGTTTGCCAAGATTGCAAACAGACGTCTTGCGCTTGCGGATCTGCCAAACCGATGTCTTCCACAGCCATGCGCGTCAAGCGCCGCGCCAAGTAGCGCGGGTCTTCACCACCCTGCAGCATCCGCGCAAACCAGTAGAGCGCCGCATCCGGATCAGAACCGCGAATGGATTTGTGCAGGGCCGAAATCAAATTGTAATGGCTGTCACCTGATTTGTCGTAAACCGCAGCGCGGCGCATCAAACGCTGAGACAGGGTGATTTGGTCGATAGAGACCTCAAGGCCCCAAGCCAAAATTTGCTCAATCAGATTAAGTAAGCTGCGCCCATCGCCATCGGCCATCTCCAAAAGCGCACGGTGCGCACCTGCGTCCAGCGGCAAGACACTCCCCGCCTCCGTCTCAGCCCGCTGGGCCAAAAGCTCCAACTCATCATCCGAGAGGCGCTCTAGCACCAGAACTTGCGCGCGCGACAAAACGGCAGCATTCAATTCAAAGGAGGGATTTTCAGTAGTAGCTCCCACCAGAACCAGCGTACCATCCTCCATCAGCGGCAAAAAACTATCTTGTTGCGCTTTGTTGAAACGATGGATCTCATCAACGAAGAGCAAGGTTCCCTGACCATTATCTCGCCGATTTTGCGCCGCTTGGAAGACCTTGCGCAACTCCGGAACGCCGCTGAAAATTGCGCTGATTTGCACAAATTTCAAATCTGTCTCCTTGGCCAATAGCCGGGCTATGGTGGTTTTGCCCACACCCGGTGGGCCCCATAAAATAATCGACCCGAGCGCATTGGCCTTGAGCATCACAGTCAAAGGTCCCTCTGGCCCCAAAATTTGCCTTTGACCGATCACATCGGCCAAGAACTGCGGACGCAACCGGTCTGCCAATGGGCGCGGCGCATCTGAGACGGGCAGCGCGTCGCCCGGGGTGTCGAATAGATCCATCATCCCACCACCCTAAGCGACGGACAGCCAAAGGGAAATATCGAACCGACCTGTCGCGCAGTGCATCGATTAAATTAGATCACACGAAGCCGCACGTTGAGTGGTTTCTGCGGTGGTGCGAGCATGAAGGTGCTGGCGCGCCGCGGTGATCCGCGCCTTCAAAGCGCTTTGCGAAATTTGAAAAGCATCCGCGGTGTCGTGTCTTAAATATTCAGGGCGATGAGATAGCCAGCCGGCGCCAATTAGTTCAGTTCCGCGCATTCATGCTCAAAAGAAAAATCCCAAATTATCAGCGCAAAATCTTTAACTTCAGCGATCTGCCCCGTGCAGCATTTGCCGAATACATGGCACACAGAGTACACTGTAATATCCCAAAAAATCGTAAACTTTGGGCAAGCGTAATCCTGGCACTGCACAGTGTCACCCGCCGCAAGCCCAAGCAAAAGTATAGGGAGAAACTAAAAAGACCCCCGCAGAGCGGAGGTCTTAAAATAATTCGTTTGCGAAGCGGGCTTATTCGTCAGCGGCTTCAAAGCGGGCTTTGTCAGCCGCACCTTTTGCATCTACGTCGCGATCCACAAATTCGATAATTGCCATAGGCGCCATGTCACCATAACGGAAACCGGCCTTCAAGACCCGAACATAGCCTCCTTGGCGCTCTGCGTAGCGTGGGCCAAGCACATCAAACAATTTTGTGACATGAATGTGCTGTTTCAGGCGGCTCATCGCTTGACGGCGCGCATGCTCATCACCACGTTTGCCCAAAGTTACAAGCTTCTCGATGATGGATTTCAATTCTTTGGCTTTTGGCAAAGTCGTTTTGATCTGCTCATGTTCAATCAAAGACCCCGCCATATTTGCAAACATCGCTTTGCGGTGTTCGTGAGTTCTATTCAGGCGGCGGTAACCACGGGCGTGACGCATTTTGTTTCTCCGTTTACATTTTGCTTTGTCTGGGAGCTCATGCGAGTGAACCCCTCCCTATTGGGGCGGTATTGCCCAGTCGAGCGGAAGGCGGGGATCTACCCCGCCTGCCGAATTAGAAGTTATCTTCGAGCTTCTTAGCCAGATCTTCGATATTATCGGGCGGCCAATCCTCGACATCCATGCCAAGATGCAGCCCCATACCAGACAGAACCTCTTTAATTTCGTTCAAAGATTTCCGGCCGAAGTTTGGCGTGCGCAGCATTTCAGCTTCAGTTTTTTGGATCAAATCGCCGATATAAACAATATTGTCGTTTTTCAAGCAGTTTGCAGAGCGCACAGACAGCTCCAGCTCGTCAACTTTCTTCAAAAGCAGCGGGTTGAATTCCAAGCCGTCATCTTCCGATGCCGCATTGGCGCTTTCGGGTTCGTCGAAGTTCACAAAGATCGACAGCTGGTCTTGCAAGATCCGCGCGGCGTAGGCCAAAGCGTCATCTGGCGTCAAGGAGCCATCAGTTTCCACTTTCAAAGTCAGCTTATCATAATCCAATACCTGACCTTCACGCGTCGGCTGAACATCATAGCTTACTTTTTTCACGGGTGAATAGATCGCATCGATTGGAATCAAGCCGATAGGTGCGTCCTCGGGACGGTTTTTGTCCGCAGCCACATAACCTTTGCCAGTATTCACGGTCAGTTCCATGAACAGATCCGCACCTTCATCGAGGTGACACAAAACATGCTCTTTATTCAGAACTTCAATGCCCGCAGATTCAACGATATTGCCAGCAGTCACGACACCCGGACCTTTGGCTTGAACAGTCAAACGCTTGGTGCCTTCCACTTCCATACGGATTGCAACACCTTTGAGGTTCAAAACGATGTCCGTCACATCTTCACGAACACCTGCAACGCTGGAAAATTCGTGCAATACGTTGTCAATTTGCACACTGGCAATCGCGGCGCCCTGTAAAGACGACATCAGCACGCGGCGCAAGGCGTTGCCCAATGTCAGACCAAAACCCCGCTCTAGGGGTTCGGCGATCAATGTTGCTTGACGGCTCGGATCATTGCCCGGCTTCACTTCAAGCTGCATTGGCTTAATCAATTCGGCCCAATTCTTGTGGATCATGCGGTCCTCCATTCTTGTCTTTGCTCCATGTCCCAAAATCAAAGACGCTCGAGGGAAAAAACGTCCAAAGGCCACGCGAACATCCGCATGCCCTTTAGTCAAAATACTTATACGCGGCGGCGTTTAGGTGGGCGGCAGCCGTTGTGCGCCATGGGTGTCACGTCACGAATCGATGTGATGTTCAAACCCAATGCTGCCAATGCGCGCAGAGCGCTCTCACGACCTGAGCCTGGACCCTGTACTTCGACTTCCAGAGTTTTCACACCGTGATCCTGGGCTTTCTTGCCAGCATCTTCCGCAGCCATCTGCGCAGCATAGGGCGTAGATTTCCGCGACCCTTTGAAGCCACAGCTGCCCGAAGACGACCATGAAATCGCATTACCCTGTACATCAGAGATCAAAATCTTTGTGTTGTTGAACGAGCTGTTCACATGCGCCACACCGGCTGCAATGTTTTTCCGCTCTTTGCGCTTAGGCGCTCTTTTATCACGTGCCATCTATCTGCCCTTACTTCTTCTTGCCAGCGATCGCTTTCGCTGGGCCTTTGCGCGTCCGCGCATTCGTGTGTGTCCGCTGACCGCGCACAGGCAAATTACGACGATGACGCAGGCCGCGGTAGCAACCTTGGTCCATCAAACGCTTGATGTTCATCTGGGTTTCACGACGCAGGTCACCTTCAACGGTGTATGTCGCGTCGATGTGCTCACGAATCACAAGGACCTCTGCATCGCTTAGCTCA
>Ga0213869_10001365_pt1 | contig 18435 bp, 15 predicted proteins | sample PICome_10_FD_160083 | JGI IMG/M metagenome (GOLD analysis project Ga0213869, IMG submission 160083) | Coastal seawater microbial communities near Pivers Island, North Carolina, United States - PICO132 | ecosystem: Environmental > Aquatic > Marine > Coastal | place: USA: North Carolina...
CCGCATGACGCGTTTGTCCCTAATCTACCCAAAAACCCCGGCGGCGCCATTATGAACCGCCAAAGAGGGCGCGTTAAGCGCAATCGGACCCTCAAATCGACCCTGGGAGCCAAAAAGAGACAAAAACTAACACCCGCCAAGGCTTTGCAAAATCACTGTTTGGCACCTATACTGCGCGCCCTTTCGTTGGGTCCACGCCATAAAGCGTGGGTTGTAGACACCACAGGACAGATGAATGCCCTCTATTAAGTTAAAAGAGAACGAGCCATTCGATGTTGCATTACGTCGGTTTAAGCGTTCCTGCGAAAAAGCTGGTTTGATTGCCGAAGTGCGTAAGCGTGAGCATTACGAGAAGCCAACGACGATCCGCAAGCGCGCTGCCGCAGCCGCTGTGAAGCGCCACGCCAAAAAGGTGCTGCGCGAAAACCGCAAGCGCCAGCGGCTCTACTAGTCGCTAGAACACCGCGCATACCCCGATGAGCGAGACACTCTCTCTAGTCGAGCAAGTCAGAGCTGCCATGAAGGCAGCAATGAAAGCCCGGGAAAAACAAACCCTCTCTACCATTCGCCTGATCCAGGCGGACTTCAAACGCATCGAAGTCGACGAGCGCATCGAGATTGATGACGCGCGCGCGATTGCCATTATGGACAAAATGGTCAAGCAGCGGCGTGATTCGGCGAAGCAGTATCGTGATGCCGATCGTCCCGAGTTAGCGGAGCAAGAAGACGCCGAAATACTCGTGATACAAACCTTTTTACCCGAGCAACTCTCAGGTGACGACATCGACGCCCTCATCGATGAGGCGCTGGCAGGTATCGAAGCGACGGGCATGGCGGCAATGGGTCAGTTGATGGGTAAACTAAAGCCTCAACTTCAGGGGCGGGCCGACATGGGCGAAGTCTCGCAGCGCGTCAAGGCCAAACTCGGCACCTGAGTCACCGGACCGACCGCCTTACCTACTTCGGTTGCGTTACGCTCGGCTGTATTACGCACGCTCAAGCCACACGCGGTCACATCACACGATAACGTTACACGCGGTCAGAGCAAACGCAGACATTTCACACATTGCTTGCCCTCCTTACGGTGGAGGTCCACACTGTTATCACGCTTTGACACATTCATCTGCGCTGTTGGTAACGACGGCGCAAGGCACAACGACTCCAGACGACCGACACTGTGGCAAGACTTTCGCAAGCTTTCTTAGACGACCTGCTCGATCGGCTCGATATCGTCGAGGTCATCGACCGGCGCGTTAAACTCAAAAAAGCCGGAAAAAACTACACAGCCTGCTGTCCATTTCATGATGAGCGCACCCCTTCTTTTTCTGTTAACCCAGACAAGCAGTTTTACTACTGCTTTGGCTGTGGCGCTGGGGGTAACGCCCTCGGTTTTGTGATGGATTACGAGCGGCTCGACTTTCGCGAGGCAGTAGAGGGTTTAGCGCAAACAGTCGGGTTAGAGATCCCTGAGGACGACCCTCGCACCGGACAAGAGCCGCCAAAGGATCAAAACAAGCCGCTGTACGAGATTCTGGAACAATCCAGTAAGTTTTATGAGCACGCGCTGCGTCAGCACCCCGAGCGGCACAAGGTGGTGAACTACCTTAAGGCCCGGGGCCTGACGGGCGAAATTGCGCGGGATTTTCGAGTCGGCTTTGCCCCCGAAGGCTGGGATAATTTAATCCGAGCGAGCGGCGATCAACAAGGCACGCAAGAACGACTCATGAGTTCCGGTATGCTGGTCAAAAATGACAAGGGGCGTGTTTACGATCGCTTCCGCGAGCGCGTAATGTTTCCCATTCAGGATCAACGCGGCAGAATCATCGCATTTGGCGGCCGGGTACTGGGGGATGACAAACCCAAATACCTCAACTCACCCGAGACGCCTGTTTTTCAGAAATCCCGCGAGCTCTATGGTCTGTGGCAAGCCCGCAAGCACCCCCGACGGCTCGAGCGCATTGTCGTGGTCGAGGGCTATATGGATGTCATCGCCCTGGCTCAGCACGGCATACCCTATGCCGTTGCCACCCTCGGCACGTCCACTAGCGAAACCCACCTCGAGCGTCTGTTTCGATTGGTACCAGAAGTCGTTTTTTGCTTTGATGGCGATGATGCTGGGCGCAAAGCTGCCTTTCGTGGTTTAGAAGCGACGCTGCCGGCGATGCAAGACGGACGGCAAAGTAAGTTCTTATTTCTACCCGAAGGTGAGGACCCCGATACGCTGGTGCGCGCCAAAGGCAAAGACTATCTTGAAAACCTCTTTGATCACGCTGATCCCTTGGAGGAGTTTCTATTCAAACATCTGGCTGAAGGCCTGGATCTAGAGTCCATGGAGGGTCGAGCGCGATTCTCTAAGCTCGCGGTACCCTATTTGGACCGCCTACCCGAGGGCGTGTTTCAAACGCTGATGTATCACGCACTGGCTGAGCGCACCGGCATCGATGTCGAGAGCCTCAAGCGCCTTCAGCCGCCGCCTGCACCGCGGCCCGATCCGATCGACTCGATGCCACCTCGTGCCGAGGCACCGCCGCCGCTTGATCCTGCAGAGTTCCCTCCGGAAGCTGACTCGCCGGCCGGCGAGCCCATGCTGGAAAGCCTCTCACCCAGCTCGCTCAACCCCCTGCATCGGTTGCTTGGCCTACTGGTCCTCAAGCCCGCGCTGGCCGCCAAAATCCCGGACAACCTGATGCCGAACACCGGCAACCGCGATGCGGTGCTCCTGACGGAGGTAGTCAGCCATATTCAACAGTACCCCGAGGTCACGACGGCGGCATTACTCGGCTTTTGGTTTGGCACACCGGAGGGCGATTTTTTAAACGCGCTGGCGGGCCGAGAGACCGTTGAGGACGATGCGGGTCTGCATGCGCTGTGCGACGCGCTGATCGATAAGCTCAATCGGCACCCCGCCCTCGATGCGGCGCGCAAGCAGGTGGAACGGCTCAAGCGAAAACCTTACGCCGATCTCAGCAGCGAGGACAAACAGGCGCTTCTGACCCTGACCCAAGAGATCCGCACCCTGTCGGGACGCCACTAACGGCTTTCGGGGCTTTTGGGGCTTTTGGGGCCAGATAATCCCCCTTTTCAACGATCGAGCTTGCCTGCCACCCGCATGGCCACCACGACCGATGTAGCGCGAGAATCAGCGCAGCCGCCAAAGGGAGGGCATTTTCCCAGACAAGCACATGGTGATCTGGGGCCTGAGCCGTTATAATCGCCGGCTATTTTTTGCCACACCCACGCAGGCTGCGAATGACCGACCGAACGCATCAGCAATCACGACTTAAAGCGTTGATTGCAAAGGGAAAAGAACAAGGTTACCTGACCTACGCTGAAGTAAACGATCACCTTCCTCAAGATATCTCAGATCCGGATCAAGTCGAAGACATCATCCAAATGATCAACGACATGGGGATTCAGGTCTTTGAGCAGGCCCCCGATGCCGATGAATTGCTGATGTCTGGGGGCGATCGCTCTGCGGACGAGATTGCCTCTGCCGAGGCGGCGGCGGCACTGGCAGCAGTCGAGCAAGAAGCTGGCCGAACCACCGATCCCGTCCGCATGTACATGCGAGAAATGGGTACGGTAGAGCTGCTCACTCGCGAAGGCGAAATCATCATTGCCAAGCGCATCGAAGAGGGTATTCGCGAGCTGATGGCCGCGCTGGCCCACTACCCCGATGTGGTGCGCCGGCTTTGTAACGAGTACGAACTGGTCGCTAAAGAAGAGCGCAAACTTACCGACGTGATGATCGGCTACCTCGATCCGGCGGAGCACGTTCCGTCAGCGTCTGAAATGGCGGCAGCGGCGGAGCAAAAGGCCGAGCAAAAGGGCGATGATGACGAAGAAGAAGAGGCTAACGTTGGCCCCGACCCCGTTGAGGCCAAGAAGCGCTTCTCCGCGCTGAAACGTCAGTGTACGAAGACCGAAAAGGCGATCGCCGCCAAGGGCCGCGACCACAAAGACGCCATTACCGAGATGAACAAACTCGGTGAGCTCTTTAAATTCTTCAAACTCACACCCCGTGTTTTTGATCCCTTAATCGACGAGCCGCGCATTGCCTTGTCGGCAGTCCGCGAGCCAGAGCGCGACATCATGCGCATCGTGGTGCGTGACTGCCGTATGGATCGCAAAGAATTCATCAAAAGCTTTCAGGGTTCAGAAAGCGACAGTCGCTGGGTGAGCCGTGTGACACGCAAGAAAGATGTTGGCGCCAAAATCAATCTTCATAAGGAAGAGCTCCAGCGCCTGCAGCGCCAGATCGCTAATGTTGAGGAAGCTACCGGCCTGACGATTACCGAGATCAAAGAGATCAATCGCCGAATGAGCATGGGCGAAGCGCGCGCGCGTCGCGCCAAGAAAGAGATGGTTGAAGCGAATCTGCGATTGGTGATCTCGATCGCCAAAAAATATACCAACCGTGGCCTGCAATTCTTGGATCTCATCCAAGAAGGAAACATTGGTCTGATGAAAGCGGTCGATAAGTTTGAATACCGTCGGGGTTACAAGTTCTCCACCTATGCCACTTGGTGGATCCGGCAGGCCATCACGCGATCGATTGCGGATCAAGCCCGAACGATTCGTATTCCAGTGCATATGATCGAGACCATCAACAAGCTCAACCGTATTTCTCGCCAGATGTTGCAGGAAATGGGCCGTGAGCCGACGCCTGAAGAATTAGGCGAGCGCATGGAAATGCCAGAGGACAAAGTCCGTAAGGTACTGAAGATCGCTAAAGAGCCCATTTCAATGGAAACCCCCATTGGCGATGACGAAGATTCGCATCTGGGTGATTTCATCGAAGACCTGACCATTGCTTCACCTGTTGACGCAGCCACCGAGGAAGGCCTGACAGAGGCGACTCGAGAGGTGCTAGGAGGCCTGACCGCTCGTGAGGCGAAAGTGCTCCGCATGCGCTTCGGTATCGACATGAATACCGATCACACCTTGGAAGAGGTCGGCAAGCAGTTTGATGTGACCCGAGAGCGGATTCGCCAGATTGAAGCCAAGGCATTGCGCAAGCTCCGCCACCCAACCCGCTCAGATTATCTGCGCAGCTTCCTCGACGAGTAAATCAGTGCTTCGATTCGCCCTACTGCTGACCCTGCTGGGGAGTTTTATTAGCTGTGGCGATTCAAGAACAGACGGTCCCGACCCCGCCATCACCATGACGGCGGCCCCTGCGGGCGCCGACAGCAGTGAGATCTGGCAGCAACAATGCGGTGTTTGCCACGGTGCAGCAGGTGAAGGCAATCGTGCACTGGGCGCTCCCGCCCTGACCCAGCTCTCGTCGGATTACCTCACACGTCAGCTGACGCATTTCGTGAACGGGGTCCGAGGCGCCGATCCAAAGGACCAAGCCGGCCATCGCATGGCGCTCAGCGTCGCATTGCTCGCGCCGTCTGATATCCCGGCATTAGCCGCCTTTATCAGCACTGACCTACCCCCCGCGCGACCCGAGGACACCCGAAAAGGCGACGCAGCGAGAGGCAAAGATTATTACACCCATCTTTGTAGTGCCTGCCATGGCAGTAATGCGCTGGGCAATCCCATTTTGGGGGCACCTGCTTTAGCGGGCGCTAGTGATTGGTACCTTAAGTCGTCTTATCAAGGCTTTCTTGACGGACTGCGCGGCCAGCATGCGGATGACGTTTACGGTGCCCAAATGGCACGACTCGCACCGGCACTACCCGATGAGGATGACCTCGACGATGTGATCGCTCACATCGCGACACTGCCACCCAAACGCTCTTAACACTCGCTCGCAAGACTCATACTCTTGCAGCCCCAATCTTATCGCACACTGGTGCCGCTCGAATTCCACTATCATGACACCAAGCGGACCGTGAACGCCCCGCAGCCAAAGAGGCTGCGTGACTGATCTTGAGTAAAATTGCGGTACTAGCCTCGTGCTGAACCGCCGTAACTGATCACCATTGTCTGACCCGAGATATCTGGTCCGAGACAACCGATCGGCAATAAATAATAGACGCCATATAGAGGCGTCATTGGCCTCGCAGCCACTCACTTTGGGGCACTCAATGATGCCAACACTGACAGCGCGCTTATCGACCCTTTTGCGTTCAGTGCTTCTGATCGCACTGGGATCGGCCATCGTGATGGGAGGTTGGGCGGCCTCGTCGGCGGCTGTCACTAAAGAAACCGAATTTGTTCTGAACACCCGCTGCCCCGCCTCTTTTAGTGAGAATGCAGAAGGTGGGTGCATACTGAATAACCGCTATCGACAATACCGATCATTGCAAAACCAGGGCGTAGGCGGCTTAAAAACTGGCCTACCGCCACTGAGAGAGGGATTTACGCCAGCGCAAATTGACCTCGGCCGCTATTTGTTTTTCGACCCCATTCTCTCGCTAGACGGCACCATCAGTTGTGCCAGCTGTCATGATCCGGCACTGGCGTTCTCCGACGGCCAGGCGCAAGCCACCGGCATTGGCGGCCAGGCTTTACCCCGCTCTGCGCCGAGTCTATGGAACGTGGGATTTCTCTCAACGCTGCTTTGGGACGGCGCTCAATCAACCCTCGAGTCACAAATGCAGGGGCCTCTTTACTCCCCACTCGAGATGGGTAACAACCCGGCCAATCTGCTTGCCACGCTGAATAGCAACAACACCTACCAAAATTTGTTTGCACAGGCCTTTGGTCAGTCTGCCATGACGCTCGAGAACGTCTACACCGCCATTACCGCCTTCGAGAGTTCACTGATTTCGCTCAATAGCCGCTACGATCTCTACGCCCATGGCTACCATGCGGCACTCACCGAAGAAGAAAAAGCGGGTCTCAATGTGTTTCGATCTTTTGTCGCACGCTGCGCCGAGTGCCATACCCCACCACTCTTCACCAACCAGCAGTTGGCGGTCATCGGAGTCGCTGATGCGCCCAATATGATGAGCGACCCCGGCGCACAGGCAGTCACCGGTGATGAGAGCCAGCGCGGCGCTTTTAGGGTACCAAGCTTGCGCAATGTGGTCCGCACAGCGCCCTATATGCACCGAGGGCAAAAAGCCACCCTCGCAGAGGCCGCCCGTTTTTATACCGGGGGCAGAGGTCACGAGGTGCCGGAGGGTGATTCGCTCATGATTCACTGGCATATCTGGGAGCCAAAGCTCACCGAGCGTGAAATCGACTTACTGACCGGCTTTATGGGCACCCTCACTGACGAGGCGTTCATGCCTGCGATACCGGACCGCGTGCCCTCCGGTTTACCCGTAACCCGTGCTAAAAAAGCACCACGAGCGCCAGCGGGCACTTTGGTGCACAATATTGCGACGCCTGCGTCACAACAACAGCAATCATCGCAGGCAAATAGACCATAAGGGGGCAGCACGCCATGACCGGCAGACACAGCAACGGTTTCTTTTATCACATCCTATTACTGGTATTCATCAGCAGCTCCCTCGTAACGCAGGCAGCAGTCCTCGAGGTACGGGAAGGCGAGCGCATTCAGGATGCCGTTAACGCAGCCACCGCCGGCGATGAGATTCTGGTCTACCCCGGCCTTTATAGTGAAACGGTCTATGTGGACAAAGACGACATCACGCTACGCGGCGTCGTCGAGGGCGATGACTGGCCACACCTCGATGGTAAAAAACAACTCAACGACGCGATCTTGTATTCGGGCAATGGCTTTTCAGTGGAGTGGTTCAAGATCACCCACTACAAAGGCAATGCCATCATGGGGCAAGCGGGCAATAATTTTTCGATTCGTAATAATTGGGTCGTCGACTCAGGCGTTTACGGGATCTTCCCCGAATTTGGCGAAAATGGACTGATCGAAAATAACATTCTCTCAGGCATCGAGGATGCGGCCATTTATGTCGGCATGAGCGACTATATTGATGTCAGAAACAATCAGGTTTTTGACAACGTCGCCGGCATCGAAATTGAGAACAGCCGCCATGCCTTGGTAGAGGGGAACCTGGTCAAGAATAATACCGGCGGTATTCTCGTCTTTATTACCCCCGGTCTACCGATTAAAAGCTCCTACGACGCGATCATTCGGCGCAACTTTGTTTTGGACAACAACACCCCCAACTTTGGCATACCTGGCTCATTGGTTTCGCAAATCCCTTCGGGCAGCGGGATCATCGTGATGTCGGGGGATGACGTGATCATCGAGGACAACGTGATCACCGGTAATAACAATGCCGGCATTATCGTCACCAGCCAGGATTTCGTGACCGAGATCGCCACCGATACTGGTTCGGACCCCAACCCGGATCGCGTGCAGATCCGCGATAACATCATGCTTAATAATGGCGCCGACCCAGAGGGAGAAATGAAACTCCTCATGCTGACCAAGCTCTCCACTACCGGGCCCGACATCTTCGCCTATCAGGGTGCCACTGACGCCGCGCGGGGTAGCTGTATCTCGCGACGCGACGCCTATCGCACGTTGGGCGTCGATGACTGGAATGACTGCAACAGCCCCACTATTCGCGCAAACGATGCCATTGCCGGACGCGAACCGAGTGACTCGACCCGCGGCGTGATCACTAAAATGCTACCAGAGCCCGCAGCACCTCGTGTTATCACCGAAGACGCCTCAGGCGCGGAGCTGGTGTATCAGGGCATCTGTGCCGGCTGCCATGCCTACAACGTGCGTCTGATTGGCCCCCCCACATTGGCGATTAAAGCCCAGTATGGCGAAGACGCTGACAGTATCGCCGCCTATATTGCGAGCCCGGAAAAGAAGCGCCCCGACTTTCCGACTATGCCGCCGCAGGATCATCTATCAGCACCTATGCGACAACTCGTCGCCGAGTACATGCTGGCGTTAACGAACTGAGCTTGCCGGCTAGCTTGGTCAAGCGGGGGCTTTCATGGCAGTATAACTGCCAATAATTGACAGACAGCAGCCTGCAAACATCGGCACACCAATGCCCGAGCTTTACCTAATCGCTCAATAACCCAAGATAACTCAGCTCACTACGAGGAGCCCCATGCCCGCAACGCAACAATTTGCCACGATCAATGGAAAACGCATCGCCTATCTTGAGGCAGGCGTCGGTGATCCCATCGTGCTCCTACATGGCAATCCGACCTCGTCGCACTTATGGCGCAACGTGATCCCGCAGCTCGAAGGTCTCGGCCGAGTCATTGCCCCTGATCTCATTGGCCAGGGTGATTCAGAGAAGCTGCCTGAGAGCGAGGGGCCAGAGCGCTATTCTTTTCAGGTCGCTTTTGATTATCTGGATGGCCTGTTACGGCACATTGAAGCCGACCAAAACGTCACGCTGGTCATTCACGACTGGGGGAGTGGTCTGGGCTTTCATTGGGCGAGCCTCAACCCTCAGGCAGTGAAAGGCGTTGCCTATATGGAAGCGATCGTGGCACCCCTGAGCTGGCAAGATTGGCCAGAGAGTGCGCGAGGGATTTTTCAGGGCTTTCGCTCAGAGAAAGGAGAAGATCTCGTATTAACGCGCAATCTTTTCGTAGAAGGCGTCTTGCCGAGTTCTATCTTGCGCGACCTCAGTGCAGACGAAATGGCGCACTATCGAGCCCCTTTTGACACCCCAGCTAACCGACAGCCAACGCTTAATTGGCCGCGGCAGATCCCTATCGATGGCGAGCCCTCTCATATGGTGAGCTTAGTTGAAGCCTATGGTGCCTTTATGGCCGCGAGTCCTATCCCCAAGCTGTTTATTAACGCGGAGCCCGGCTCGATATTGGTGGGCGTGCAACGCGATTTTTGTCGCAGCTGGCCCAATCAAACAGAGGTCACTGTTAAAGGCTTACACTTTATTCAAGAAGATTCACCCGAAGCCATCGGCCATGCCATTGCCGATTGGTACCCCACGCTGTAAGGAGCACTCATGTCTGATACCCCTGTCTATGTTGTCGCGAACTTCATTGTTCACGACGCTGCCGCCTACCGAGAGTACGAGAAGGGATTTTTTTCGATTCTTAAACGTCACGAAGGCACGTTTCTAACCTACGACGACAATACCACCACCTTTGAAGGCGCGAGCCCTAGAGAAGGACGCATGGTGATGTTCATGTTTCCCTCCGAGAGTCACGCCACGGCGTGGTACGACGATGCAGATTACCAAGCGCTGAGCGAGCACCGTAGAGCAGGCACTGATTTACAATTTCTGACGATGGTGCATGGCTTACCGCCGCGAGACTAAGTGCTTGGCGAGTGACTCAATCGCCCTTTCGGTAACTCTTAGAACAAGGATATACATGGCATGGCAGATGACGAGCTCTACCCTTCTCCCGATGACTACCAGATGAAGGCATCAGAAACGTATACCCCGCCTAAAGTATGGCAGTGGGATCAGGAGGGAGAGGACAACCGTTTTTCTAAAATTAATCGCCCGATGGCGGGTGCGACCCATGACAAAGCGTTGCCCAAAGGTGAGCACCCCCTTCAGCTTTACTCACTCGCCACACCCAATGGCGTCAAAGTGACGGTCATGCTCGAGGAGTTATTGGCGCTGGGTATTAACGAAGCCGAATACGACGCCTGGTTGATCAACATCATGGAAGGCGATCAGTTCTCCAGCGGCTTTGTCGCGGCAAATCCGAACTCTAAAATTCCCGCTCTGGTGGATCACAGCACCCCTACGCCCACCCGTATTTTTGAATCCGGTGCCATCGTGATGTACCTCGCTGAGAAGCACGGGCAATTTTTACCCACCGATCTCAGTGCACGTGCCGAATGCTTGTCTTGGCTTTTTTGGCAGATGGGCAGCACGCCCTTTTTGGGAGGTGGCTTCGGGCATTTCTACGCCTACGCCCCAGAGCGATACGAATACCCCATTAACCGCTTTACGATGGAAGTGAAGCGACAGCTAGACGTGCTGGATCAAAACTTGGCGGAGCGCGAGTTCATTTGTGGAGACGACTACACCATTGCCGATATTGCGATTCATCCCTGGTACGGCGCGCTCGCCATGGGCATGCTCTACGAATCAGGAGCATTTCTTGATGTGGACTCATACAAAAACGTGCAGCGATGGACCAAAGCCGTTCAAACGCGACCCGCCGTACAACGCGGTCAGCGCATCAATCGCGTCTGGGGAGATGAGGCTAGGCAACTGCCTGAACGGCATGCTGCCAGCGACCTCGATTAACACGTAACAGCAGCACGCGTTATCCTCTGTCTGGTAAACTACGCACTCGTTCAGGGCCCATAGCTCAGCTGGTTAGAGCAGTCGACTCATAATCGATTGGTCGTAGGTTCAAGTCCTACTGGGCCCACCATATTTATATATTTCGCGGAGTGACAATCACTGCTCTGCCAAACCTGACCCAACCAACTAGGGCACCACCTGAGACGTTGGCTCTTTTCGCGCGGCCACAACGGAGGAATCGACACCCCCCGATAACCCTCACTTATTTCAAGCTAGGTGTCAGATCAGATCTGAGCCATAACACTTAAGCGACGATTCCCCCATCGATCATTGCCGCTATGCGATCCTGCGGCACCGAAAATCCCGCCAGAACTTCCGCAGTATGCTCACCATGATCTGGACTGGGCCGGGCTGGCGTTAGCCGCTGACCGCCAAATCTAGCTGGTGATTTGACCACCCGCATCTGACCCATAATGGGGTGCTGAATAACGCCCAGCGTATCGTTGGCGGCAAACTGTTCCTGCGCCAACACATCTTCTCTGTTTAGGCAGCGAGCACATGGCACATCCGCGGCCTGAAGCCTTTGCAGCACCTCGTCTGTGGTTAACTGTAAAAAGGCCTGAGCCACCTCTGCTACGAAAGCTTTATAGTTTGCGTCCATCTTTTCAGAAGAGTCGAAGCGCTCATCTGTTGCTAGATGCTCCATACCCACAGCGATCAGCAAGCGCATCTGCATTTCATCCGTTCCAACTACGAAGGTAACCGCCCCGTCTTTAGTCCGGATCAACTCAAACAATAAGTCGGCCAATAGAGGACCAGGCACGTGATCTGCATCCAGCAGTGTGTGATTTTGGAATCCGTCAGGGAAAACAAAAAACAGGCCCGAATCCAACATAGACAAATCGATATGCTGCCCAGCCCCGGTTCTTTCTCGCACATACAAAGCACAGGTGACTGCCTGACAAGCCGTGTAGGCGGTGATCTTGTCGCAAATCAGCGTGCGGAAAAAAGCTGGCTCTTCCTTGCCTTGGGTTGCCGTTAAGCCCGCTTGGGCCTGCACAATTGGATCGTAGGCCGGAGCACTACCCAGCGGGCCTTCCTTACCAAACCCGGAAATGGCGATGTAGATAAGACGAGGATTTAACTCGCGGATGGCTTCGCTGCCAAGGTTCAGCTTGTCCATAACCCCGGGCCGGTAATTATGAATAAAGATGTCTACTTGAGGCACCAGCTCTCGAATCAGTTCTTGCCCTTGGTTTTCTTTGAGGTTGACGCGAATAGAGCGCTTGCCCCGGTTGCAGTTGGCAAAGAGAGAAGAAATCCCCCCCTTGTTCGCGCCAATGTAACGCATGGGATCACCCATATCCATTGGCTCTACCTTGATGACCGTCGCCCCCTGCTCCGCTAACATCATAGCCGCGAAGGACGCCGTAATCATGGTTGAGAATTCCAGTACCGTTACGCCTTCCAATGGTTTCATTTATGCCAACTCCCTAGAGTTAGTTCGTTTTTAACTGACGATTCATGAAGAGAACTTCACCACTTATTGCTTATGAGCCCTTTGCACCTGACGGGCCACAGGTAACCCTAGCGCTGGGGTGAACGGCAGTTTTCACAGAAGCTTACGATGTCGCACAGCGTCGCATCCGCTATTTCCGGTATCAGGAAAATTAAGTCCGATTCGCTAGCGTGCAACGTGCCTTTGACCGTACGACTCTCCACACAGACATCTGCAAGCTGAAGCTTGTGTGCATACGACAACCCTTCATCCCGCAACGGGTCCAGCTCGTTTACAGAAATAACATGTGGCGGTAAGCCGCGAATGTCTTCGGAAGTGGCGTGGTAGGGAAATGCCAGTGAAACCTCAGCATGGATACCGGTTGGATCGTACGTTCTCACCAGAGCCTGGCACAAAGAACCCTCTAAGACGTAGCCGTCGAATGCACGTAACGAAGCTAATTCTGCAGCCGGTGGTTGATAAGCCCCCGATATGAACGGGCAGAGAGCATAAACACCATCAATGTGGTCGATCCAGCCTTCCAGGTTTGCCTTGAGCGCGGTGGCTAGACACAAGTTACCCCCACCTGATTCGCCGGATACCACCAGCGATGAAATTCCCAGACTGTTTCGTTTGTCATGCGTCCATTGGACCGCACTGGCACAGTCGTTAAGTCCCGCGGGGAAAGGATGATCACCCAGCTTCCCTGCAGAATTACGAAATTCAACACCGATCACGATCAGCCCCCTAGTGGCGAGTTCATCTCGCCATCTTGGGTAAGGCTCGTCAGTTGCCGACAACAGCCCCATTCCGCCGCCGTGGATGTGGACAATTGCCGGGGCTAGTTCGCTTCGATTTGTGGGCTCATGAATGAACAAATGGATATCGTTGCCATCCACCCCTCTAATTAACTCAGTGCGGCGATTGACATCGGTAATAGCCGGAAGCGCGTCGAAATTTTCGGCATAGTAAAAAGCCGTCGATGCCTCTATTTCGGCAACGAATCTGAGACAGTCCTCGTACTGGCTCGGAGCCTCCTCATCCCAGGGTGGGTCACCTTCCTTTTGGAAGAAGGCTGCGATCCTTGTGTCAAGGCGAGTGTCAGTGAGCATCGGATTCGGCTCAGGCATCCATTTTTCTCCCAGCAGATAAGAGTAAAAAACCGCAGATAAGTTGGTAAAAGATTGACCAGAAGCACCGGCCCTATCTACGGGTCACCATTTTCTATAGCAAACGTTTTGGCCTCCATCACTATCAGCCCTCGGCAATTGCTCAAGAGTTCCCAGTCGCTATTAGCTCACACAGCTGCAAATGCCGTAGTCGTTACCATCACTTACCAAAGTAGGACCATCGGCATTTGGAATTTGCGAATCGCGAACAATGCTAGATGCCCCAGTTGGCTAAAAACGGTATGAAAATTCAACGCCAAAGGTGCGGGGCGGACCAATTTGAGCAAGGGTGCCTCCCACAGCTGGAGACGCATAGTGGTAAGTCTCGTATTCCTTTTCAGCTAGATTCTTGCCCCAAAGACTTGCACTCCAACGCTCGTCGCCAACTAGGAAGGTTAAGCGTGCATTCACCAACGCGTATCCATCCGCGGTTCCTGTACCAATTGCGTATAAGGCGTCGTCCTGATACGAGCCGTTCACATGCAATGTCAGGACACCTCGCTCATTGGTAAAAAGGTTCCAGTCTACAGACGCCGTCGCATTAAGGTCTGGCGCCCCAGGCAGATCTCCTCCTGAGAGGTCCACACCACCCAGAATCCCTTTTTGTATCTCTGCATCTATTGAACCCACGCCCAGCCTGAGGAGGAGCGCGGGGGTAACCATCGCGGCCATCTCAAGTTCCAGGCCGGTGATTTCGGACTCATCAATATTAATCAGGGTTTGCACGAACGTTACTGGATCAAAATTGATAAAGTGTTGATCCTCGTACTGGTAGTGAAATGCTGACCCGTTTAACTGCAGGCGGCCATCCCATAAATCGGTCTTGAAACCCACCTCAAAGCTGTTGACGTATTCCGGGTCCACCGCATTGACTTCCCTGGGGTCAGCATAGGCCTGAGCGTTGAACGCGCCACCGCGATACCCCCGACTAACAACGCCGTAAATCAACGTATTGTCAGATAAGGTGTAGTCGAGCCCAATCTTTCCAGTCACCACAGAATCCGAGAAGCGCTGTCCTGCGATGGTCGCGGTTGGATCCGAGGAACCACCATTAATTGTTCCGAAAAGAGGCACCCGATCCAAGCGAGAGAGATGGGCGTTGAAGTTGCTCCGCTCAGCTTCATCGTAGGTGTAGCGTGCCCCAAGACGCAAGGTCAGTGCACTGGTTAGTTCGTAACTCCCGTCAAGGTAGGCTGCGTAGCTGGTTTTGTCCTGGTCAAAGGAGTTACTTTGAAAGCACCCAAATGTTGCAAAATCTCCGAGGCTAAATCCGAGGCTGTTGAATAGCGCATCCGTTGCCGCGCCTGCAGGGCTAGGTGACAAGCCATACGCCACCGCCACCGGGTCGAGGCAATCGTTGGCATCAAGGCCCCCATCAAGATTCATATCTACGTCAAAGAAAAATCCATAACCGTTAGTGCTGACAAGCTCTTCCCTCGCGTAATAGAGTCCGGATACAAAATTCAGGGGGCCGTCGAGGTCTGAGGCAATCCTAAGTTCCTGAGTAAATTGCTCAACCTCGACGCCATAACGAGCCTGTTGCACTACATTCGGCGTCCCGTCTGACTCATCCGGATTAAAAACCTCACCTTCATCCCAGGAACTCACGGACGTCAACACATAGGCGTCACTAAGCGTCCAATTGATCGATGCCATGACGGCATCAGACTCTACCAAGCGCCTGAAGTCCTGTTCCGAGGCTGTCTCAAAAAAGTCTAGGCCAGCTTGACTAGGGTCTGTGAGCGAGGTGCCACCGAACGCATTGTAGAGCCCATACGTACCAAACCATGTTGGGGTAGTTTCGTCGAAGAACTTGTATCCAAAATTAACAGGGTCGGACTTGCCCTTTGAGGCAGCGAGCTTGACCTCGAGATCTTCTGTTGGCGTCCAGAGCGCACTTAGACGCACACCGTATTCATCAACAGAATTCGCATCGTCTACACCCGGATTGACGTTGTCGAGCCAACCGTCCGCTTCGGCATAGGTACCGGCCAAACGCACGACGAAGCGGTCACTGATCGCCACGTTAAAAGCCGCTTCAGTTTCTAAACGGTTATAGTTTCCCGCGCCAACAGTGATGTAACTCTCGTTGTCTATAGAAGGTTGATTAGTGATGAATTTGACAGCGCCACCGGTTGTGTTTTTACCGTAGAGACTCCCTTGAGGCCCGCGCAGAACCTCCACTCGCTGCAGGTCAAAAAGTGACACTCCGAGCAGTGCAGCATTTCCCTTGTAGGCGTCATCCACATAGACAGCAATAGGACTGTTCTGGTTGAAGCTATAGTCAATACTCGACACACCGCGCAAACTAAATACTGGGGTGCCAGCGCCTCTAATCGCCGAATAATGCAGGTTTGGCACAAAATTGGAGATGTCCTCGGGCTCGCTTACTCGATAATTTTTTAACTGCTCTTCCGTCAAGGCAGTAATGGACATTGATACATCCTGAATACTCTGCGATCGCTTCCGGGCGGTGACGGTTACTTCTTCAATAGCGCCTACGTTTTGCTCGTCCGGCTCACCCAATTCAGTTGCATTCACGTTTAAACCCATCGACGCGCCAGTTAGCAACACACCGAACCTCTTTATCGTTAGTCTTGGCTTATTCATGATTTTCACTCCGTCCGATTCTGGACTGTTAACAACTCGACGTTGATTACTCTATTTAAACCGTACACATGTACGATAAACTAGTCAAACGTAATAACTAAGCGCGAGAGGGGCGATTACAGCGACATGCAAGAGGGTTTTAATCCGGGTGTTAGCTTAGACCAGCACCCATTCGGGTCTTTTTGCTGCCTGTTTTGGGTCGATTTGACCCTCTCACTCGGCTGAACTAACCGTCAGCTGTCCATAGCTTCAATTTCCGTTGCAATCCCAAAGTCGAAGGCGCGCTAATTCCCTCTCCCTTTTCATTAACTCGCGTAATCAGCCGGCTTTACCCATGCTGTGGAGCATGACTTCTATGTCAGGCACTTCACCTCTGTCATCGATAAGCTGCATCTCTTTTCATGGTGCTTGGCCCAATCCAAGCAAGATGGCCAGCACGAGGAATGCCGATCTCGGCATGCGACCCGCTCGATTTTTTTAATGCGTCCAATTCATTTTCCAGTATTTGTTGTGGAATATGAGTGAGTGTGAGGTCGGCAGCCCCTTGACCCGACCCCCTAGATCGACTCCACCTATTAACAGATTGTTTCTACTGGTAATGGAGTAATCACACATAGCCAGGGACCGGTTCAAGCCAGAACAAGTCAGAACAAGCCACCCATATGCTCCGCGTAGCGGAGATCAGGCACGCCCATTTATTACATTTGACTGATTTGTCATACGACTGTACGATTTAAATTATGCGAGCAATTGAGTAGGCAAATGGAGCACTTCATATCTAAAACCGAACGGTCGTTCTGTGATTCCTATGGCTTTTCATCTGCGGTTGCCGTTGGAGATTTGATCATTATGTCTGGTGTCATAGGGCGAACCCCTGACGATCAGCGGTTCGACTCTTGTGAGGCCGAGTTCGAGGACGCCTGGAAAAGGATAGCGACCACGCTCGAGAGCATGGGCAGTAGCCTAGATAAGATCGCGGATATTCAGTCGTTCCACTTCGACCAGCAATTCGAGGTTATGAAGGCGTTCATGAAAGTCAAGAGCGCAACGTTAGGAGACCACAAACCCACCTGGACCGCCGTTGGCGCCTCCGGTCCGGCTATTCCAAACGCAAGAGTTGAGATTCGTATAATTGCAGAAAAGAGATAAAGAAATGAGTGGGCACTATGAGTTAGGCAAATCACTTCGTGAAGACTTCCGGAATCATGGCGCAGTTAAAGCGCCATCGTTGATCGAAGAAGAACTGCTGAAACGATGCTGTGAATGCTTTGAATGGGGAAAGGCGAATCCTGGACCCGCTGCATCCAAGATTTTCCCTAACACAATTCATGAATGCCTGAATGACAACGCCAACCCGAAGGCTCGTCATCGCTATATTGAACTGGTGCAAGGGTCTGTATTTGGAGAGTTCTTAAAAGGACTTTGGGACAGCGAAAAGGTTTTTTTCTACTCAGAGGAGCTGTTTTCAAAGAGCGGGGGGGAGTGCGGCCGCACACCTTGGCATCAAGACACATTCATCCTCCCGTGGGGTGGCCCAGACTGGGCGAACATCTGGATTCCCTTTCACAAAGTGCCGCGCTCAAACGCTCTGGAGGTTGTTAAGGGATCCTACAAAGGCAAGCTTTACGATGGATGCACGTTTACCAACCCGGAGGATCCCACCGAGCCATACTACGACAACGGTGTACTAGAACGGCTCCCAGACATCGAAGCTGATCGCGCTAAAAACCCCGATAGCTGGGATGTGATTGGATGGGGGCTTGATCTCGGTGACGCCCTAATAGTTCATCCACACTCGCTTCACGGTGGCGCCAAGTTAAGCGAGGAGCATCCCAAGCGGGATACGCTGGTTCTGCGCTTTTTTGGTGATCGCGCGAGCTTCAAACCGTTGCCACACTCTAAAGGCGGCTTCCTTGCCTCATCGAGTGGAGAGACTGATGAATTCGGCCCTGCCTTCAAGGGCCACCTTACGCACCTGAAAGAAGGCGACGCGTTTCGTGCGCCAATATTCCCTGAGATTTAGTCAGCTAACAGGCTTGCGACCATACCCATGGCAGCGGTCTCA